>Ga0209922_100470_pt1 | contig 55684 bp, 52 predicted proteins | sample ThiBiot_500_biof_FD_183946 | JGI IMG/M metagenome (GOLD analysis project Ga0209922, IMG submission 183946) | Wastewater bioreactor microbial communities from Cape Town, South Africa - Thiocy_expt_500_biof (SPAdes) | ecosystem: Engineered > Bioreactor > Thiocyanate-remediating > Anaerobic-Aerobic ... | reverse complement strand
TGATATTGCCCGCTGGCGTGTTTGTGTGGCGCGATGAGTTCGAGGCGGCGTTTCAGGCTGAGTATGGAGAAGGCATGGCCGACTAGGCGCTGCGGCATGAAAAGGTTTTCAGGGACCTGGCCAACCTGCTGGTGGAAGAGGTGTACCGGCAGTTGAGAGGGGATGCGGTGCAGTCTTTGGGGTTGTCATGATTCTTCATCCAAGGCTGCTTCCAACTGGCCCACGGCGTCTTCCACCGCTGGCCGGATGTCCTTTTCGAGCACCAGCGCCTTGACTTCTTTCTCGAAGCGGTCAAGCAGCGCGGATAGCAGGCGACCATCCTCATCTTCGAGGAGCAATTCCATGTAGCGCTCCAGCAGTGCGTGGCTGATGCGGGAGATTTCTTCCTCACCCCCGGCCAGCAAATTCTCTACGTGTTCAGAGAGGAAGTCACTTTGGTTACCTGTTTCAGAAAGGGCGTCGCCAGCCAGGCCATCGAGGCTGATTTCCATGGGGATGACATCGCGACGGTACGGCCCGATGAAATCGAGATTGCGCCGGGATGCAATTTCATCGACACCTTCCAGCACGGCTGCAGCAATATCGTTTCGGCTGATGCTGCCAATACCGTCGGGATCATCAGCATCGTCCATGTCGCCTCGGGTATAGATGCTGAGGAACAGCAGGGTGTGCTTGGGCAGCGCATCGAGTGCGCCGTTGATCGTTGTGCTCAGGACTTCGCGGAAATTGTTGCTGGTAGAGCCAAAGCCCATGTCATCGTCGTCATATGGGCCTTCCTGTAGCTGCCAGCAGTATTCGTCCCACAAATGGCGGGCAGCAACGTCGCCAAACAGGCCCACGGCATCCATTGCACGAAGTTCGGTGATGACGGCACGAACCAGGTTTTCAAGTTCGGGCACCGCTGCTGCGCGAGCAGCATTGACGAAGCGGTCGTAGTCGTCTGTTGCTACCTCGATGGTGTTGTGGTTCATGGATGTGCCTCCTGGCTCTCTGCCCGTCAGTAGTATCCACGACGGTATCCACAAAAAGCTGCTGGTTACCAACGGGTGGTTTCCAAGCTGGTTAACACGAAAATCGTGTCTTTCAGCGGACTCAAGGCGTGGCTGGTGCCCCTGAAGAAGCGCGAGCCCGAGCTGCTGGTGAGATTTGAAATATCTCCAGGCCAGCAGATGTGAGCCGACTTCTATGTTTGCTGTAGGGGCGATTCGTTGCGCGCGGCTAGGCGCTCTAGGTTGCAGCAGCGCCAGCTACGTGAGGGCCGCACCCCTCCTGAGCAAAGATGCTGCTAACGCCGACGCGAAGACCATGGATAAATCGTTGCGGTACGACAACGGTGGCCGTTTACGGGTTCAACGTGGCCGTGTTGTGAGGCCAGATTTTCTTGGACGACGCAGAGTTGTCTGCGCCTGTCGCGGCCAATAGCTTCGCCGCTGGTAGGTACAACGGTAGGTACAACGGCCACCCAAAACACCAAAAAAGAAAAAGGGACTACAACTTTTATAGCTGTAGTCCCTTGTCTGTATTGGTCGGCGTGGCGGGATTCGAACTCGCGACCCCTTGCACCCCATGCAAGTGCGCTACCAGGCTGCGCTACACGCCGACAAGCTTTTGATTATAGCGCGTGTAGATCGTGCCACTGCGACACGGTGAGCAGATCGCGAATTTCCTTCAGTTCGCGCTCGACTTCGCGGATCTGCTCCGGCATGAGCTGGGCGTCTTCGAAGGACAGGCTGTCGCCGAATTCGCTGGGCACCGGCTCGTCGGCGTCGAAGCGGTCCAGGCCGTTCAGTGACAGCTCGCCCGCCCGGACGCGCTCGCGCTCGTGCTGCGTCAACTCCTGCAGCTTGGCGCGCGCGCCATTGATGGTGAAGCCCTGGTCGTACAGCAGCTCCCGAATGCGTCGGATCATCAGCACCTCGTGGTGCTGGTAATAGCGCCGGTTGCCACGGCGCTTCATGGGGCGCAGCTGGGTGAACTCCTGCTCCCAGTAGCGCAGCACATGGGGTTTGACGCCACACAGCTCCCCCACTTCACCGATGGTGAAATAGCGTTTGGCGGGAATCGGAGGCAGGGTCTTGTCCATGCGGGTCAGGCACTTACGCGCCGAACCCGAAAGATTAACGCAACTCGTGCCCGACGGCTACCGGGGTGTGACAAGACGCACCAACACCCCCCGAAACAGGGGGCACACCGCGCGGCTCCCTTCAGGTCGTGTCGTCGCGCCGACCCGTGACCTCGGCCGCCGCCTGCAGCTGGTCCTTGAGCTTCTGGCTGGCGTGGAACGTGACGACCCGGCGCGCCGCGATCGGGATCAGCTCGCCGGTGCGCGGATTGCGCCCCGGGCGCGGCGCCTTCACGCGCATCTGGAAGTTGCCGAATCCCGACAGCTTGACGTCGTCACCCGCAATCAGGTGCTCGACGATCAGCGCATAGAAGGCGTCGACCATGTCCTTGGCTTCACGCTTGTTCAGGCCGATCTGCTCGAACAGCAGCTCAGCCAGTTGCGCCTTGGTCAGCGCCGAGGTTTCCAGGCTGTCGACGGCCAGCAACAGCGCATCGTCGGACTGATCGTGGGCCATGTGCTTCTCCCGATCGGTTGGTCTCAGGCGCGCAGCCTGGCGCCCAGGTCGGCCGCCAGCCGGTCGATCACAGCCTGCACGGCGGCGTCGATGCGCGCGTCGGTCAGGGTGTCCTGCGTACTGGCCAGCACCAGGCGCACGGCCAGGCTCTTTTCCTGCGGCGTCATGCCGGCCTGCCCTTCGGCGCCGGGTTTGGGGCGATAGATGTCGAACAGCGTGGCCGAGCGCAGCAGGCCCCCGGTGGACGCCGCGTGCACCGACTGCATCAGCGCCGCGTGCGTGACCTGTTCGGGCAGCACCACGGCGATGTCGCGCTCGACTGGCTGCTGGCGTGACACGGGCTGGGCCTGGGGCAGCTCACGCTGCATCACGGCATCCAGCGCCAGCTCGAACAGCACGGGGGCCTGCGCCAGCTCCCACTGCTGGCGCCAGCGCGGGTGCAGCTCGCCGAGGAAACCGATCGTCTGGCCGTCCAGCAGCACGCGGGCGCTGCGGCCTGGGTGCAGCGCGGGGTGTTCGGCCGGCTCGAACACCGGCTGGCGCGGGCTGAGCAGGGCTTCCACGTCGCCCTTGAGGTCGTAGAAGTCGACCGCGCCCTGGCGGCCCTGCCAGCCTTGCCGGTTGGCAGGGCCGTAGGCCACCCCGGCAACGTGCATGGGCTGGGCCACGCCGTGCACGCTGCTGTCGGTAGTGGTCACGGTGGCATCGCGGCGAAACACCCGACCCAGCTCGAACACCCGCACCCGGTCGGCCCGGCGATCGGTGTTGTGCTTGACGACCTGCAGCAGCGAGCCCAGCAGCGATGAGCGCATCACGCTCATCTGGCTGGCGATCGGATTGAGCAGGCGCACCGGATCCGGATTGCCGGCCAGCTGGCGCTCCCAGCTTTCGTCGACGAAGCTGAAATTGATGGTTTCCAGGTACCCCAGGGCCGCCAGCGCGCGCCGCACGGCGAACGCGCCGCGTTGCGTGGCCGAGCGCACGCGTGGGACGACAGGCGCCAGCGGCGCCGTGTCCGGCAGTTGCTGGTAGCCAACGATGCGCGCCACCTCCTCGATCAGGTCTTCCTCGATGCGCAGGTCAAACCGGTACGTCGGCGGGGTGACGGTGATGGTGCCGGGTGCTTCGGTGAACGGCAGGCCCAGGCGACGGAACACGTCGGCGCACTGCGCTGCCGTCAGCGGCATGCCGATGATGCGCGCCGCGCGCGCCACGCGCAGCGTGACCGGCGCGGGCACCGGCAGGTTCGGCTGCTGGTCGTCGATCGGCCCGCACACGGTCTGCGGCGTGCCGCAGATGTCGACGATGAGCTGGCTGATGCGCTCGATGTGCGCCACCGTGAGCGCCGGATCGACCCCGCGCTCGAAGCGATGCCCCGCATCGGTGGCGAAATTGAAGCGGCGCGAGCGGCCGGCCACGGCGTCGGGCCACCAGAAAGCGGCCTCGACATAGACGTGTCGCGTGTCGTCCGACACCGCCGTGGCGTCGCCACCCATGATGCCGGCCAGCGACTCCACCTCGCGCTCGTCGGCGATCACGCCCACGGCCTCGTCGACCGTGATGGTGTTGCCGTTGAGCAGCTTGAGGGTCTCGCCGGCACGCCCCCAGCGCACGTCCAGGCCACCATGAATTTTGTCGAGGTCGAAGATGTGCGAGGGCCGGCCGTACTCGAACATCACGTAGTTGGAGATGTCGACCAGCGCCGTCACGCTGCGCTGGCCGCAGCGGGCCAGCCGATCGACCATCCAGGCCGGCGTGGCGGCACGGGTGTTGACATGGCGGATGACGCGACCCGAGAAGCGCCCACACAGATCGGGCGCGCTGATGGTGACGGGCAGCAGGTCGGCGCCGCTGGCGGCCACGGGGGCGATCGCGGGCGTTGTGAGGGGCGCGCCGGTCAGCGCCGAGAGTTCGCGCGCCACGCCGTAGACGCTGAGCGCATGGCCCAGGTTGGGCGTGAGCTTGAGCGTGAACAGGGTGTCGTCCAGGTCGAGCGCGCTGCGGATGTCGGTGCCGGGCGTCAGATCGGCGGCGAGTTCGAGCAGACCGCCGTGGTCCTGCGACAGGCCCAGCTCGCGCGCCGAGCACAGCATGCCCTGGCTTTCGACGCCGCGCAGCTTGCCCAGCTTGATGATGAAGGGTTTGCCATCCTCACCGGGCGGCAGCTGCGCGCCCACCAGGGCGCACGGCACCCGGATGCCGGCACGCGCATTGGGTGCGCCGCAGACGATGTTCAGCGGCGCGCCCTGCCCCACGTCGACCTGGCACACGCGCAGGCGGTCGGCGTTGGGGTGCGGCTCGGCCGACAGAATGCGGCCCACCACGACCTGGCTGAAGGGCGGCGCGACGGGGCGCAGCTCTTCGACCTCGAAGCCGCCCATGGTGAGCGTGTCGGCCAGCTGCTGAGTGGTAAGCGCGGGGTTGCAAAAGCTGCGCAACCAGGATTCGGGAAACTGCATGCCGGGCCTCGATCAACGAAATTGGCTCAGGAAACGGATGTCGCCTTCAAAGAACTGGCGCAGGTCGCTGACGCCGTAGCGCAGCATGGCCAGGCGGTCGATGCCCGAGCCGAAGGCAAAGCCGACAAAGCGCTCCGGGTCCAGCCCCATGTTGCGCACCACCTGCGGGTGCACCTGGCCAGAGCCCGACACCTCCAGCCAGCGACCGGCCAGCGGCCCGGACTGGAACTGGATGTCAATCTCGGCGCTGGGCTCGGTGAAGGGGAAGTAGCTGGGCCGAAAGCGCAGGATCAGCTCATCGGTCTCGAAGAAAGCTTTGCAGAAGTTCAGGTAGGTGACCTTCAGGTCCTTGAAGCTGACGTTCTCGCCCAGCCACAGGCCCTCGACCTGGTGGAACATGGGCGAATGGGTGGCGTCGTTGTCCACCCGGTAGGTGCGGCCAGGCACGATCACGCGCACCTCGGGGATCTGGCCCGCGGCCAGCGCCGCCGCGTGCCGGCGCGCGTGGGCGGTGGCGTAGCGGATCTGCATCGGGCTGGTGTGCGTGCGCAGGCAATACGGCTGGCCCTGCTCGTCGTTCATATCGACGTAGAAGGTGTCCTGCATCGAACGCGCCGGGTGATTGGGCGGGTTGTTGAGCGCGGTGAAGTTGAACCAGTCGTTTTCGATCTCGGGGCCATCGCCGACGTCGAAGCCCATGCTGCCGAAGATCTGCTCGATGCGCTCCCAGGCCAGGCTGATGGGGTGCAACGCACCCATGCCGCGCTGGCGCCCGGGCAGCGTCACATCGAGCGCCTCGGCCTGCAGTTGGCGGGTCAGTTCAGCGTCCGCCAGGGCCTGGCGGCGGGCGGTCAGCAGCGACTCGATGGCCTGCTTGGCCTGGTTGATGGCGGCGCCGCGGGTCTTCTTCTCGTCGACGCTCAGCGCGCCCATGCCCTTCATCAGCTCGGTCAGGCGCCCCGATTTGCCAAGGAACTGCGCCTTGGCGTTTTCCAGTTCGGCCGGCGTGCCGGCGCGGGCAAAGCTGCTGTCGGCGCTGTGCACGAGTTCCTGCAGCTCCTCGGTGGCGGTGGTGGTCATCGATGCAATCGGGCAGAGATACGGAAATGAAAAAGGGATTGAAGCCAGATCGGCCTCAACCCCTGGAAGCGCCAGCGCCAGCAGCTATCAAAAATATAGTTACCGCGCCGGCGCTGGAATCAGGCCAGCTTGGCCTTGGCCTGCTCCACGATGCCGGCAAAAGCGGCCTTGTCGTGCACGGCAATGTCGGCCAGCACCTTGCGGTCCAGCATGATCCCGGCCTTGGTCAGGCCGTTGATGAACTGGCTGTAGGTGATGCCGCATTCACGCGCAGCGGCGTTGATACGGGCAATCCACAGGCGGCGGAAGTCGCGCTTCTTGTTGCGGCGGTCACGGTAGGCGTACTGGCCCGCCTTCATCACCGCCTGCTTGGCGACGCGGAAGACGTTCTTGCGGCGGCCGCGGAAACCCTTGGCCAGGGCCAGCACCTTCTTGTGACGCGCGCGGGCGGTCACACCACGTTTGACGCGAGGCATATGTGTTCTCCTTGTCCGTCAGTTGATCACAGGCCCGCGAAGGGCAGCATCTGCGCCATGTGACCAAGGTTGGTCTCATGCACATTCACCGCACCACGCAACTGGCGCTTGTTCTTGGTGGTCTTCTTGGTCAGGATGTGACGCTTGAAGGCTTGACCGCGCTTGACGGTGCCACCCGGACGGACGCGAAAACGCTTTTTCGCGCTGCTCTTGGTCTTCATTTTGGGCATGTGACATGCTCCTGTTTGCCTTGTGCTCGCGAGGCGTGTGCAAAACGGCTTTGCACCCTTGTTGGCCCCGAGCCACTTCTTGGTGGCAGGTCTTGCAACCTGCCCGTTCGCCGGGCGAACCCGGCAAATCCGATGCTCCGTGCAGCCCGTTCAGGCAGCAGCGGGTTGCTGCTCCGTCGCCGGCTTGGCGGCCGCGCCACCACCAGCCTTCTTGCGGGCCGGTGCCAGCATCATGATCATCTGGCGCCCTTCAAGCTTGGGGAACTGCTCGACCACCACGCTGTCGGCCAAATCGGCACGGATGCGATCGAGCAGCGCCAAGCCGAGTTCCTGGTGAGTGATCTCGCGGCCACGAAAGCGCAGCGTGACCTTCACCTTGTCGCCATCGACCAGAAAGCGGCGGATGTTGCGCATCTTGATGTTGTAGTCACCATCGTCGGTACCGGGACGGAACTTGACTTCCTTGATTTCGATGACCGTCTGCTTGGCCTTGGCCTCGGCCGCCTTCTTCTGCTCCTGATACTTGAACTTGCCGTAGTCCATCAGGCGGCAGACCGGCGGGCTGGCCGTGGCCACCACCTCCACCAGATCAACGTCCAGATCGCCCGCCATGCGCAGGGCTTCCTGCAGCGGGACGACGCCCAGCGGCTCGTTGTTGGGACCATTCAGGCGCACTTCGGGCGCCATGATTTCTCGGTTCAGACGATGCGCACGCTCTTCACGATGGCGGCGGTCACGAAAATTGGTAGCGATGGTTGAAATCCCTCACGTCAAGATGCTATGCAAAAAATAGCGAACGCCGCGCGCCGCATGCCGACCAGAGCTGTTTTTGATGAAAATCAGGCTTTGGAGGCGATGTCTTCGCCGATGCGTTTGGCAAAGGCTTCGAGAGACATCACGCCGAGGTCAACATTGCCTCGGGCACGCACCGCGACAGCACCAGCTTCCCGTTCCTTGTCGCCGACGACCAGGATGTAGGGCAGCTTTTGCAACGAATGCTCGCGTATTTTATACGTGATCTTCTCGTTGCGCAGGTCAGTTTCGACCCTAAACCCTTGATTTCGCAGCGTTTTCGCCACGTTCCGGGCGTAGTCGGCCTGTGCGTCGGTGATGCCGGTCACCACCACCTGCACCGGCGCCAGCCACACTGGCAACGCGCCGGCGTGCTGCTCGATCAGGATGCCGATGAAGCGCTCGAGGCTGCCGACGATGGCGCGGTGCAGCATGATGGGGCGATGCCGCGCGCCGTCTTCGCCGACGTATTCGGCGTCCAGCCGCTCGGGCATGTTCGGGTCCACCTGGATGGTGCCGCACTGCCACTCGCGGCCCAGCGCGTCCTTCAGGGTGTATTCGATCTTGGGGCCGTAGAACGCGCCCTCGCCCGGCAGGTAGGTGAATTCGCAGCCCGACGCGCGCAGGCCGTCGGCCAGCGCGGCCTCGGCCTTGTCCCAGCTTTCCTCACTGCCGATGCGCGCCTCGGGGCGCGTCGACAGCTTGTAGATGATGTCGCTGAAGCCGAAGTCCTTGTAGACCTTCTGCAGCAGCTTGGTGAAGGCCGTCACTTCGGACTGGATCATCTCCTCGGTGCAGAAGATGTGGCCGTCGTCCTGCGTGAAGCCGCGCACGCGCATGATGCCGTGCAGGCCGCCCGAGGGCTCGTTGCGATGGCAGTTGCCGAACTCGCCGTAACGCAGCGGCAGGTCGCGGTAGCTCTTGACGCCCTGCTTGTAGATCAGGATATGGCCAGGGCAGTTCATCGGCTTGAGCGCGTAGTCGCGCTTTTCCGACTCCGTGACGAACATGTTCTCGCGGTACTTGTCCCAGTGGCCGGTCTTTTCCCACAGCGTCTTGTCCAGGATCTGCGGGCCCTTGACCTCGTGGTAGCCGTTGTCGCGGTAGACGCGGCGCATGTACTGCTCGACCTCCTGCCACACGGTCCAGCCCTTGGGGTGCCAGAACACCGTGCCGGGTGCGTGCTCGTCGATGTGGAACAGGTCCAACTCGCGACCCAGCCGGCGGTGATCGCGCTTTTCGGCCTCCTCGAGCATGGTCAGGTAGGCCCTGAGCTCCTCCTTGGTGGCCCAGGCCGTGCCGTAGATGCGCTGCAGCATCTCGTTGCGGTGATCGCCCCGCCAATAGGCGCCGGCCACCTTCATCAGCTTGAAATGCCTGAGCTTGCCGGTGCTGGGCACGTGCGGGCCGCGGCACAGGTCCTCGAAGGCGCCCTCGCGATACAGGCTGACGTCTTCGTTGCTCGGGATGCTGGCGATGATCTCGGCCTTGTAGTGCTCGCCCAGGCCCTTGAAGTACTCGACCGCCTCGTCGCGCGGCAGCACGCGGCGCACCACCGGCTCGTCCTGGGCGGCCAGCGCTTCCATCTGTTTCTCGATGGCCACCAGGTCATCGGGCGTGAAGGGGCGCTTGTAGCTGAAGTCGTAGTAAAAGCCGTTGTCGATCACCGGGCCGATGGTGACCTGCGCCTCCGGGAACAGCGTCTTCACCGCGTAGGCCAGCAGGTGGGCCGTGGAGTGGCGGATCATCTCCAGCCCTTCGGCGTCCTTGGCCGTCACGATGGCCAGCTGCGCCGGGTGCTCGATGCGGAAGCTGGTGTCCACCAGCTGGCCGTCCACCTTGCCGCCCAGCGCCGCCTTGGCCAGGCCGGAACCGATCGACTCGGCCACCTCGGCCACCGTCACCGGGCCGGGGTACTGGCGCCGCGAGCCATCGGGAAGCGTGATCTCAAGCATGAAGTACCTCTGAAAAGTCGTGCAATCGGGGCGATGGCCCGCGGGCCATGAAAAAAGCGCGGGATTGGCCGCGCTTTCAGTATGTTTTTTGTAGCATGCCCCGCAGGGCAGACACGGTCAACACAGCTATTGGCCTAGAACCCGCTCCTGGAGGATGTAGTTCGCGGTGTCATAACCGAAAGTGCCTTTCCTGCTCTTATGGATCGTGGGCGCCACGGGCTGCGGCGCCGCCCGGCAAGTTCATCATTTTACCTGAACCATCGGATTTCCTTCGGCTGGTCGCCGCGCGTGTGAACGCGAGGTAAAACCGGGTGACCAGGCGCACCGCCGGTCGACCCCGGCGCGCCGCGAGCCGTTGAAAGACTCAGCGGGACGCGGCCGGACCCGCATCACCAAGGAGCCCTCTGCCATGAGCCTGACGAAACCACCCCCTTCGCGCCGCGTGCTGCTCGCGGCATGGCTGGCCGGCGCCGCGGCGCTGGCCGGTTGCGTGGTGGCGCCGATGCCCGGCGCGGTCTATGCCGACCCGGGTGGCGCGCCGACACAGACCACCGTCTACGCCCCCGTGGCGCCGCCCGCGCCGTACTACGAGGTTCAGCCGCCGCTGCCCTACCCCGGCGCCATCTGGATTGGCGGCTACTGGAACTGGAGTGGCCACCGCCATGTCTGGGTGCCCGGCCGCTATGAACGGCCCCGGCCCGGTTACCACTACGCGCCGCACCGCTGGAGCCGGTCGCCGCGCGGCGGCTGGTACCTGCAGGGCGGCGGCTGGATACGCTGACCAGCCGTCAGCGCTTGATGGATGTGCGCTGACAGATATCATATTAATAGCAAACAGGACACTGCACCCCGCCTCAAGCGTCGGCGGTGATCTGGCCCGTGGCGTTGTCAACCAGCACGGGCGTCTCGAAGTAGCTCAGCTGCGGGGCGCTGCCGTATTTGTCACGCACGAACTGGCGCCATTCGTCGGTATAGACCCGCTCGGCGTCGGCCCGTGTCTGCCACAGGTAGACCCCGCCGGCCGTGCGGCCGTCTTCCGACAGCACGTAGTACTTGCGCACCAGCCCCGGCATGCCCAGGTAGCGCGGCGCGGTGCCGCGAAAGATGGCGCGCGCCTGCTCAACGCTCAGCGGCGCGGGCAGACTGAACTGGACCAGGGCAGTGATCATGGGTCGTCCTCCAGGGCGAATCGCAAACGCCCAGTGTGCCGCAACCGGCCGCGCGGCGCCGCCGATGGGCCGCAAAAAAAGCCACGGCATGCCGTGGCTTTCCTGGTCTCCTCGCCGACCGGCGCCAGCCGGTCGGCCTTCACGCGCCGATCAGTGGAACTGCTCTTCCTCGGTCGAACCGGTCAGGGCCTTGACGCTGGACGAGCCACCCTGGATCACGGTGGTCACGTCGTCGAAGTAGCCCGCGCCGACTTCCTGCTGGTGCGACACGAAGGTGTAGCCCAGTTCGCGCGCGGCGAATTCCGGCTCCTGCACCATTTCCACGTAGTGCTTCATGCCCTGGCCGCGCGCGTAGGCGTGGGCGAACTTGAAGGTGTTGTACCAGTTGCTGTGGATGCCGGCCAGCGTGATGAACTGGTACTTGTAGCCCAGCGCCGACAGCTCGTCCTGGAACCTGGCGATGGTGGCATCGTCCAGGTTCTTCTTCCAGTTGAAGGACGGCGAGCAGTTGTAGGACAGCAGCTTGCCGGGACAGGCGGCATGCACGGCCTGGGCGAACTCGCGGGCAAAACCCAGGTCGGGCGTGCCGGTCTCGCACCACACCAGGTCGGCGTACGGCGCGTAGGCCACGCCGCGGCTGATGGCCTGCTCCAGGCCGTTCTTGACGCGGTAGAAGCCTTCTTGCGTGCGCTCGCCGGTCAGGAAGGGCTGATCGTTGGCGTCATGGTTGCTGGTGATCAGGTTGGCGGCCTCGGCGTCGGTACGCGCCAGCACGATGGTGGACACGCCCATCACGTCGGCGGCAAAGCGCGCGGCGATCAGTTTCTCGCAAGCCTCTTGCGTGGGCACCAGCACCTTGCCGCCCATGTGGCCGCACTTCTTGACGGCGGCCAGCTGGTCTTCGAAGTGCACGCCCGACGCGCCGGCGGCGATCATGTTCTTCATCAGCTCGAAGGCGTTGAGCACGCCGCCGAAGCCGGCCTCGGCGTCCGCCACGATGGGCAGGAAGTAATCGATGAAGTCCTTGTCGCCAGGGCCGATGCCGCGGCCCCACTGGATCTCGTCGGCGCGCTTGAAGGTGTTGTTGATGCGGCGCACCATGGTGGGCACCGAGTCGTAGGCGTACAGCGACTGGTCGGGGTACATGGTCTCGCTGGTGTTGCCGTCGGCGGCCACCTGCCAGCCCGACAGGTACACGGCCTCCAGACCGGCCTTGGCCTGCTGCATGGCCTGGCCGGCGGTGATGGCGCCGAAGGCGTTGACGTAGCCCTTCTTGGCATCGCCATTGACCAGGCGCCAGAGCTTTTCAGCGCCGCGCTTGGCCAGGGTGTGCTCGATCGGCAGGCTGCCGCGCAGGCGCACCACGTCGGCGGCGCTGTAGCCGCGCTTGACGCCCTTCCAGCGCGGGTTGCTGGCCCAGTCCTTTTCGAGGGCGGCGATCTGCTGCTCGCGGCTGAGTTGCTCGTTGGTGTTCGGCATGAATAGCTCCGTGGTGAGTCAAAAAAAGTGGTTCCGACCGGGTGGCGGGCCTCCGTGAGGGACCCTGTCCGCCGCTGCCGTTGACCGTCATCATACTCTTGTATAAGACCGCCATCGATTCTTATGTCTTATACAAGACAAAAAATATGTTCATACAAATCAATAGCTTATTGATACTGAACCGTAATGTGGAAATTTATCTTTCATATTGAGAAATTATGCGGCGCTGCACCATTGTCATTTTTACAATGCAGTGAGTCGTTTTTATATGACGAAATTGATGCGCGGCACGCCGCGATGGCCACCCGCCCTGCCCATCCGCGTGCGATATCCATGGCACCACCGTGTCCCGCGGCCGGGACCGAACGCCACCGTATAGTCGCGCCACCGCACCCGCCGCCCTCGCTTCGCCCACGTGCCTGCCACGACCGCCCTGCCCCGTCCCCTGGCCTACGCCTGCCTGGCCCTGTCGATGAGCCTGGTGGGCAGCTACGTGGCGCTGTCCAAGCCGCTGGCGGCGGTGTTTCCGGTGCTGCTGCTGGCCTGGCTGCGCTTTGGCATCGGCGGTGTGGCCATGCTGCACTGGTTGCGCAAGCCGGCCGACGAGCCACCACTGACCGGCCGCATGCGCGGCCTGCTGTTTCTCGAATCCTTTCTCGGCAACTTCCTGTTCACGCTGTGCATGATCAGCGGCGTCAAGCTGACCACGGCGGTGTCGGCCGGAGTCATCATGGCCGCCATCCCGGCGGCGGTGGCGGTGCTGTCGTGGCTGTTCCTGCGCGAGCGCGTGGCCCCGCGCGTGTGGGTCGGCGTGGCGTGTGCGGTGCTCGGGATCGCTCTCGTGTCGCTATCGAAACAGGAGCTGGCGCCGCACGCCACACAAGCGCTGGACTCATCCAGCACCGGCGATCTGCGCTGGCTGGGCAACCTGCTGCTGGTGGGTGCCGTGCTGTGCGAGGCCAGCTACGCGGTGATCGGCAAGGCACTCACCGGCCAGCTGTCGCCGCGCCGCATCACGGCACTGATCAACCTGTGGGGCTTTGCGCTCAGCACGCCGTTCGGCCTGTGGCTGGCCTGGGGCTTCGACTTCGGCGCCGTGACGCCGGGCATCTGGCTGCTGCTGCTGTTCTACGCCCTGGCCGCCTGCATGTGGACCGTGTGGCTGTGGATGACCGGCCTGAAGAGCGTGCCCGCGGCGCAGGCCGGCGTGTTCACCGTGCTGCTGCCGATCAGCGCCGCCGCGGTCGGTGTGCTGGTCCTGGGCGAGCGGCTGAGCCCGCTGCAACTGATGGCCTACGGCGTGGCGCTGGCCGGCGTGCTGCTAGCTACCTTGCCCTCGGGGTTGAGCGCTGAGAAGAGGTTGAGCGTTCGGCGTTGAGCGTTCGGCGGGAATACCGGAACGTTCACGGTCGCGCCCATCTGTCAACGCTCAACGCTCAACGCTCAACGCCCAACGCCCAACGCCCAACGCCCAACGCCCAACGCTCAACGCCCAACGCCCAACGCCGCCCCCTGGCGTGCGTCAGAGCAGCGAGCGGTCGGCCACCACCATGCCGTCCGCGTCGGCGTACAGCCAGTCGCCCGGGCGCACCCACAGGCCCTGGATGCGCACCGGCTCGCCGGCCTGGCCTTCGCCGCGCTTTTCGGTACGCAGCGGCATCAGCGCCAGGGCGCGAATCGGGATGCCGGCGGCGCGCAGCTCGGCCACATCGCGCACGCAGCCGTCGACCACGATGCCGGCCCAGCCGTTCCTGGCGGCGGCCACGGCCAGGTTGCCGCCCACCAGCGCCCGGCGCAGCGAGCCGCCGCCGTCGATCACCAGCACCCGGCCCTCGCCCGGCGCATTGACCGCCTCGCGCACCCGCGAGTTGTCCTCCCAGGCGCGCAGCGTGTGCACCGCGCCGCAGAACGGCGCCACGACACCGAAATCATGGAACACCGGCGGCAGCACACGAAACGCGCCGCTGGTGTCGCCTTCGTGGGCATCGCACAGGTCGCAGGTGGAAAAACGGGAGATCGTCATGGCGGTGGGTCCGGCTGGAGCGTGGCATGAAAAAAACCACCACAGCGGGCGGCACTGCCGCCAAGGATAACGGACGGCCCCCAGACGCCCCGTCACGGCCGGCGAGCAACGGCCAGCGCCCGCGCCGCCAGCGACCGGATCGGCAGGGGTTCATGGCACTGAAAAAAAGCAACATCTCCGAGGGAAATACCGCTTTTCCCCCTTGGAAGCGTGCTACTTATCCAGTAGCATGCGCTTCAGCCAGTGGTGCAAGCAGTGACGCTGGCACGCAACCGTCTAGTTCTCAACACCAAAGGATCAGCAACCATGGCAACTGCAAAGAAAGCGCCGGCCAAGAAGGCCGCACCCGCCAAGAAGGCGGCCCCTGCCAAGACCGCCGCGCCGGCAAAGAAAGCCGCCCCGGCCAAGAAGCGCGCGCCCAGCGCCGCCTTCATGAAGGCCATGACGCCCAGCGCCGAACTGGCCGCCGTGATCGGCAGCAAGCCGCTGCCGCGCACCGAGGTGACCAAGAAGGTGTGGGAGTACATCAAGGCCAACAAGCTGCAGGACAGCGTCAACAAGCGCAACATCAACGCCGACGCCAAGCTCAAGCCGATCTTCGGCAAGGCCCAGGTCACCATGTTCGAGATGACCAAGCTGATCAGCAACCATCTGTCCTGATCGAAGCAAGGCCTGCACGGGCCAGCCACAAACCGGCCTTCGGGCCGGTTTTTTTATGGTTGATTTGCCCTGAAACGACCGATCAGCAAGCGCCAGCAGCTATCAAATCAAAAGCAACATCAGCGCTGGCCACCGCGATTTTCGATCGCCTCCAGCGTAGTGCGGGTGGTGATCACCTGCTCGCTCAGGGCGATCTCGATCAGGGTGCTGCCGGGCCGTGCCAGCGCGGCGCGCAGCGCCGGCTCGAACTGCTCGGTGCGCTCCACCCGCTCGCCGGCCAGGCCGTGGCTTTCGGCCAGCCGGACGAAGTCCGGGTTGGTCAGCATTGAGCCGGCCTGGCGATGCGGGTACTCGCGCGCCTGGTGCATGCGAATGGTGCCGTACACGCCGTTGTTGAGCAGCACCACGACGAGCCGCGCACCGTACTGGCGGGCGGTGGCCAGCTCCTGCCCGGTCATCATGAAGTCGCCGTCGCCCGTCAGCGCCACCACCGTCCGGCCGGTGGTGATGGCGCAGGCAATGGCCGCTGGCACGCCGTAGCCCATGGCGCCGCTGGTGGGCGCCAGCTGGGTCTTCAGGCCCTTGCCCAGGCCGTGGTAGCGGAAGAAGCGATGCGCCCAGCTGGCGAAGTTGCCGGCCCCGTTGGCCAGCGCCGCGTCCGGCGGCAGCAGGCGCTGCAGGGTCTGGATGACGGCCGCCATGTCCACCGGGCCGGGCAGCGCCTGCGGCAGCAGGTTGGCCAGGTAGTCGGCGTGGGCGCCGTCCGCCCAGTCGCGCCAGGGCACGTCTGCCGGCGCCGGCTGCGCCGCCAGCGCGGCGGCCATGGCCGGCAGGCTGGCGCACAAGGCCAGATCGGGCTGATACACCCGCCCCAGCTCCTCGGCCCCGGGGTGCACGTGGATCAGGCGCTGGTGCGGCCTGGGCACCTGCAGCAGCGTGTAGCCGCTGGTGGTCATCTCGCCCAGGCGCGGGCCCAGGGCCAGCACCAGGTCGGCCTGGCGGATGCGCTCGGCCAGCCGCGGGTTGATGGCAATGCCGACATCGCCGGCGTACAGCCGGTGGTGGTTGTCGAAGCTGTCCTGAAAGCGCAGCGCCGTGCCCACCGGCAGCTGCCAGGCTTCGGCAAAGGCCTGCAAGTGACGTGCGCCCTCGGGCGTCCAGCTGCTGCCGCCGGCGATGACGAACGGCCGCTGCGCCGACCGCAGCAGCTCCAGCAGGCGCGCCAGGGCGGCCGCGTCGGGCTGCCAGGCGGGCGCCTGCCAGCGCGGCGCAGCTTGCAGCGCGTCCGGCACCGGCTCGGTCAGCATGTCTTCGGGCAGCACCAGCACCACCGGGCCGGGGCGGCCGTTGAGCGCGGTGGCAAAGGCGCGCGCCACGTATTCGGGCAGGCGTTCGGCGCGGTCGACGCGCTCGACCCGCTTGGCCATGCCGAAGGCGCCGAAGAAGGCGCCGTAGTCCACCTCCTGGAAGGCCTCGCGGTCGCGCTGGTCGCTGGCCACGTCGCCCACGAACAGCACCATGGGCGTCGAATCCTGCGCCGCCGTGTGCACGCCAATGCTGGCATTGGTGGCTCCCGGCCCGCGGGTGACGAAGCACACGCCCGGTCGCCCGGTCAGCTTGCCGTGCGCCTCAGCCATGAAGGCGGCGCCGCCCTCCTGCCGGCAGATGACGAACTCAATGCGCTCGCGATGCGCGTGGAAGCCGTCCAGCACCGCCAGGTAGCTCTCGCCCGGCACGCCAAAGGCATGGGTGACGCCCTGGGCCAGAAGGCATTCGACAAGCAGGTGGCCGGCGATACGCGAAGTCATCGCGGCATTGTGCGGCACTTCAGGCGCTGGGCGTGCGCCGCCCCACCCCCAGCGCCGCCACCACCGACAGCGCCAGGAACACCCCGGCCAGCACCAGCGTGGTGGCGTACATGCCGCGGTCCATGAAGATGCCGTAGATCAGCGGGCCGATGGCAAAGCCGATGTCCAGCCCCGAATACACCGTGCCGTAGATGCGCCCGGTGGCGCCCTTGGGCGTGGCCTTCTTGATCATCAGGTCGCGGCTGGGGCCGCCCACGCCGACGGCAAAGCCGGTGCCGGCCAGCACCGCCATGGAGCCGAAGCCGCCCAGCCAGCCGGTGGCCGTCACCACGATCAGCAGCGCGCCCGCGCCCATGGCCCAGGCCACCACGCGGTCGGACGCCGCCGGGATGCGCGCGGCCACGAAGCCGCCCACCAGCATGCCGAACGCGCCGCACAGCATGTAGGCGGTGATCATGGTCGTCGCCGCCTCGAAGCTGACGCCGTGCATGGCCTTCATGATTGGCGAGGCGAAGCTCTGCACCACGGCCAGGGTGAGCGTGGACAGCAGGAAGAAGGCAAAGCACCACCACACCACCGGCAGGCGCAGAAAGCCGGCGCCCGACGCGTGAGGGGCGCCATGCGCGTGGTGCACCACGGCTTCGGTCCGCAGGTGCGCGCGCTTGAACACCAGCAGGGCCAGAATGCCCGCGTACATCAGTGCCGCCGCCAGGTAGCCGCTGCGCCAGCCCGACAACTCGGTGAAGAACAGCAGGAACACCGGCGTCAGCGCCCAGCCCAGATTGCCCGACAGCCCGTGGGCGCTGAAGGCGTAGCCCAGGCGCGGCGCCGACACCCGGTGGTTGAGGATGCTGAAGTCCACCGGATGAAACGGCGCGTTGCCCAAGCCGGCGAACACCGCCACCAGCATCAGGCCCGCGTAGCTGTGGGCGAAGTAGCCCGACAGGCTAGCCAGGATGAAGCACACGAACGAGCTGAACAGCACGGGCCGCGCGCCCACCTTGTCGACCAGGAAACCGGACATCGCCTGCCCGGCGCCGGAAATGACGAAGAACACCGACATCAGCAGGCCGAGTTGCGAGAACGACAGCCCGAATTCGGTCGCGAACACCGGGAACAGCGGCGGCAGCAGCAGGTGCGAGAAGTGCGAGCTGGCATGCGCCAGGCCCACCAGGCCGATCACTTTCGCGTCCTCGCGCAAAGGCACGACGGGCAGCGGACCGGAGGCCGCGGAGACGGCAGAAGAAGACATGGGCGCGCATGTTACGCCTTTGCGGCCAGACGCGCCCGCACCCGCTGCGGCGCCGGGTCGCACCCTGGGGATTTGGAAGAAATCCGGCTCCAGCGCCCGCCTGGCAGGCGCAAGCAGCTATACAAACGATAGCTGCTTCAGAGCAGCCGGCGAATCATCGACATCACGCGCGCGAAGCGCTCGCCATACGGTGGGTACAGCAGCTGCCCCATGGCCCAGCGCGACTGCACGAACACGCTCTTCTCGTGCGTGAAGCGCAGGAAACCCGTCTCGCCGTGGTAGGCGCCCAGGCCGCTGTCGCCCACGCCACCAAAGGGCAGGCCCTCGTGGGCGATGTGCATCAGCGTGTCGTTGACGGTGACGCCGCCGCTCACCGTGCCTTGCAGCACCTGATCGCGCGCCGCCGCATCGTTGCCGAACCAGTACAGCGCCAGCGGGCGCGGGGCGGCGTTGATCAGCTCGATCGCCTGCCGCGGCGTGTCGCAGGGCAGCACCGGCAGGATGGGGCCGAAGATCTCCTCCTGCAGCAGGCGCAGCGCCGGCGCGGCACCCAGCACCAGCGTGGGCCGCATGCGGCGGCTGGTGTCACTGCCCGCACCGCCGGCGGGCGGGCCCATGTCCTGCACCGTGGCCCCGGCGGCGCGCGCCTCGTCCAGCAGCGCCAGCAGGCGCGCGTGGTGCCGCTCGCTGACGATGGCCGCATAGTCGGCGTTGCCCTCGATGAACGGAAACAACCGGGCCACGGCCGCCTGGTAGGCCTGGGCAAACGCCTGCTCGCGCCCGCGCGGCAGCAGCAGGTAGTCGGGCGCGATGCAGGTCTGGCCGGCGTTGAGCAGCTTGCCGTGGGCGATTTTGAGCGCCACACCCTCCAGGTCGGTGCAGGACGCATCGACGATGCAGGGCGACTTGCCGCCCAGCTCCAGCGTGGTGGGTGTCAGGTTCCGGGCCGCCGCCTCGGCCACCTTGCGGCCAACGGCGGTGGAGCCGGTGAAGAACAGGTGATCGAACGGCAGCGCCGCGAATTCGGCCGCCACATCGGGGCCGCCCAGCACGACGTGGAACTCCTCGGGCGCGAAGTGGCGCGCCACCAGCTCGGCCATCAGCGCGCTGCTGCGCGGGGTCAGCTCGCTGGGCTTGAGCAGCACCCGGTTGCCAGCGGCCAGCGCCGTCGCCGCCGGCCCCAGCGTCAGTTGCAGCGGGTAGTTCCACGGCCCGATGATGCCCACCACGCCCAGCGGCTGGCGCTGGATGTGGCCACGCCCCGGCATCAGGTACAGCGGCGTGCGCGCCCGGCGCGGGCGCGACCAGCGCCCCAGGTGGCGCCGCAGATCGCCCAGCATGCCGCGCAGCAGGAACAGGTCGGCGATTTCGGTCAGGCGCGCGCCGCGCCCGCCGAAGTCGGCATCCACCGCCGCCGCCAAGGCCGCCTCGTTTTCGTCCAGCAGGCGCTGCAGGCGCGCCAGGCGGTCATGCCGCTGGGCCAGCGGCACCTCGGCCGACTGGCGGCTGGCGGCACGGGCGCGCTCGAAGATCTCCTGGGTCGAAAGCGAAGACGTCATGGCGCTCAGTTCCTTGGTGGCAGACGGGGTTGTAACCGATCAAATGGCCGACGCCGGCACGGGCCGGCGTCGATGGGCCTGGCTGGGCCCCTCCAGGGCTCAGCCCGCGTGGGCGCTGAAGGTGAATACGCCCGGGTCCTTGATCGGATCGACGCTGACGTTGATCTCGGTCTTGGGCGGGAACCTGCCCTCCAGGATCAGCCTGGACAGCGGGTTCTCGATGCGCTGCTGGATGGCGCGCTTGAGCGGCCGCGCGCCGAACACCGGATCGAAGCCGACCTTGGCCAGCTCGGCCAGTGCCTGGTCCGACACTTTCAGCGACAGGTCCATCCGGGCCATTCGCTCGGCCAGCACCTTGAGCTGAATCTTGGCGATGGCGCCGATCTGCGTTGCATCCAGACCGTGGAACACCACGATCTCGTCGATCCGGTTCAGAAATTCGGGGCGGAAGTGGTTCTTCAGCTCGCCGAACACCGCGTCCTTGACTTCCTCGTACGGCTGGCCCGCCATGCTCTGGATCATCGGGCTGCCGATGTTGCTGGTCATGATGAGCACGGTGTTCTTGAAGTCCACCGTGCGCCCCTGGCCGTCCGTCAGGCGGCCATCGTCCAGCACCTGCAGCAGCACGTTGAACACGTCCGGGTGGGCTTTTTCGATCTCGTCGAACAGCACCACGCTGTAGGGCTTGCGCCGCACCGCCTCGGTCAGGTAGCCGCCCTCGTCGTAGCCGACGTAGCCGGGCGGCGCGCCGATCAGGCGGGCCACGCTGTGCTTTTCCATGAACTCGCTCATGTCGATGCGCACCATGTGGTCCTGGCTGTCGAACAGGAAGCCCGCCAACGCCTTGGTCAGCTCGGTCTTGCCCACGCCCGTGGGGCCGAGGAACAGGAAGGAGCCGAGCGGCCGGTTCGGGTCCGACAGGCCCGAGCGCGAGCGGCGGATGGCGTTGGCCACGGCGTCGATGGCCTCGTTCTGTCCCACCACGCGCTCGTGCAGCGCATCTTCCATCTTCAGCAGCTTGTCGCGCTCGCCTTCCATCATTTTGCTGACGGGGATACCGGTGGCGCGGCTGACCACCTCGGCGATCTCTTCGGCGCCGACCTGCGTGCGCAGCAGCTTGTGCGCCTTGGCCTGGGCCTCGGCACCCTCTTCGCTGGCCTGCGCTTCCTTGAGCTGCTTTTCCAGCGCCGGCAGCTTGCCGTACTGCAACTCGGCGACGTGGTTGAAGTCGCCCTTGCGCGTGGCTTCCTGGATCTGGAACTTGATCTGCTCGATCTCCTTGCGCACCTGCTCGCTGCCCTGGGCGCTGGCTTTCTCGGCGCGCCAGATCTCGTCCAGGTCGGCGTATTCCTTCTCCAGCTTGGCCAGGTCGTCCTCGATCTGCGCCAGGTGCTTTTGCGAGGCCTCGTCCTTTTCCTTCTTCACCGCCTCGCGTTCGATCTTGAGCTGGATCATGCGGCGATCCAGCTTGTCCATCACCTCGGGCTTGGAGTCGATCTCGATCTTGATCTTGGCCGCGGCCTCGTCGATCAGGTCGATCGCCTTGTCGGGCAAAAAGCGGTCGGTGATGTAGCGGTGGCTCAGTTCCGCCGCGGCCACGATGGCCGGGTCGGTGATGTCGACGCCGTGGTGCGCCTCGTAGCGCTCCTGCAGGCCGCGCAGGATGGCGATGGTGTCTTCCACGCTGGGCTCGCCCACCAGCACCTTCTGGAAGCGCCGCTCCAGCGCCGCGTCCTTCTCGATGTACTTGCGGTATTCATCCAGCGTGGTCGCGCCGACGCAGTGCAGCTCGCCGCGCGCCAGCGCGGGCTTGAGCATGTTGCCGGCGTCGATCGCGCCCTCGGCCTTGCCGGCGCCGACCATGGTGTGCAGCTCGTCGATGAACAGGATGATGCGGCCTTCCTCGCGCGCCACTTCCTTGAGCACGGCCTTCAGCCGCTCCTCGAACTCGCCGCGGTACTTGGCACCGGCCAGCAGGCCCGCCATGTCGAGCACCAGCACCTGCTTGCCCTTGAGCGTGTCGGGCACCTCGCCGGCGGTGATGCGCTGGGCCAGCCCCTCGACGATGGCGGTCTTGCCCACGCCCGGCTCGCCGATCAGCACCGGGTTGTTCTTGCTGCGCCGCTGCAGCACCTGGATGGTGCGGCGGATCTCGTCGTCGCGGCCGATGACTGGGTCAAGCTTGCCCTGGCGCGCGCGCTCGGTCAAATCGAGCGTGTATTTCTTCAGCGCCTCGCGCTGGCCCTCGCCCTCGGCGCTGTCCATGGGTTGGCCGCCGCGCACGGCGTCGATGGCGGCCTCCAGCGCCTTGCGCGCCAGACCGGCTTCCTTGGCGATGCGGGCGGCCTCGCCCTTGGCGTCGGCCAGCGCCAGCAGGAACATCTCGCTGGAGATGAACTGGTCGCCGCGCTTGATGCCCTCCTTCTCGGTGGCCTGCAGCAGCTTCATCAGGTCGGGGCTGGGCTGCACCTGCTCCTGGCCCTGCACCTGCGGCAGGCGCTTGACGGCGGCATCCGCCGCCTGGGCCAGCGCCGCCACGTTGACGCCGGCGCGCGCCAGCAGCGAGCGCGGGCCGTCTTCCTGCAGCAGCATGGCCGCCAGCAGGTGCTCGGGCTGGATGTAGGCGTGGTCATGGCCCAGCGCCAGCGACTGGGCGTCGGCGAGGGCCTCCTGGAACTTGGTGGTGAGTTTGTCTAGGCGCATGAAAACCTCCGAATTGCCCATCAAATGGGGCGGACTGTCCGAGATTCAAGGCGCCTGCGCCGACCGTGTCGATTCTCTTCAATGATCGCAGGATACACAATAAAAAAATCGTCTATAGCACACCAGTATTGCGGCAGAAGCTATTCATTTGATAGTGTCCGAAGGATGCTCGGCCGGTAAATGGCACGCCGCTACACTGCCAGCAGGCCGCAGCGGCCGAACCCGCCAGCACCATCACAGGAGACACCCATGCACCCTGCCATCCGTTCCGCCGCAGCGGCTCTGACCGCGATCACATTGCTCGGCGCGTGCACCAGTACGCCGCACGCGCCGGTTTCCCCCGCCGAGGTGGGCGAACTGCGCCCCGGGGCGGGCTACCTCAAGGGTTACCTCGGCCGCGAGGAGCTGCCCGACAGCCTGGCACTGCTGCCACCTCCGCCCGCCGAAGGCACGCCGGCCCATGCCGACGATGCCGACGCATTCCGGCAACTGACGGCCATGCAGAAGGGACCGAGAGGCGCGCTGGCCACACGCGATGCCAACCTGAAGTTCCCGCAGACGGCCGGCGCCTTTGCCTGTGCCCTGGGTGTCACGGTTTCCGAACAGACCACGCCCCACCTGAACATGCTGCTGCGGCGCACGCTGACCGACGCTGGTCTGGCCACCTACAAGGCCAAGGACCAGTACAAGCGCACGCGCCCGTTCGTGGCATTCAGCGCCCCCACCTGCACCCCCGCCGAGGAGGCGGCCCTGAGCAAGGACGGCAGCTACCCATCCGGCCATGCCGCGCTCGGCTGGGCCTGGGCCCTGGTGCTGACCGAGCTGGCGCCGGAGCGCGCCGACGCCCTGCTGCTGCGCGGACGCGCCTTTGGCCAGAGCCGCGGTATCTGTGGCGTGCACTGGAAGAGCGACATCGAGGCCGGCCGCGTGATTGGCGCCGCCACCGTGGCGCGACTGCGGGTCAATGAGATTTTCCAGGCCCAGTTGGCGGCCGCGAGGAAGGAAGTGGTGCGGGCACGCGCCGCCGGCCAGGTGCCGCCGGCCGCGGACTGCACGTCAGAGACCCAGACGCTGCGCTCGTCCTTGCAGCTCGCGCCTTGACGCCGGTCGTCGTTGCCGGGCATCCATCAGGGCCGCACCGCCTGTCGGATATGCGCGAACAGCTATCGTTTTTATAGTTGTTTCGGTGTCAATGCGGCCCCAGACCGCGCGGTGCCGCACGGCCCGTGGCGGCGCCGGAACTCCGCCGGCGATTCGGCATCGGCGGTGGCGAACACGCCGCGCCGGGCCGCGCGGGCCTGCGCCTCCTCGCGCCAGTAGCGGCCGCGGCGCCAGCCCTGGCGGTCGCTCCAGGCCCAACCCTGGGCCACCATGCCCGCCGCCACGTCCAGGCCGTCGCGCTGGCGCCGCACGCTGGCCAGGCGGCGCCCGAAGCGGTCCCGCGCATGTACCGTCACGTGCAGCCGCTCGCCCTGCACCAGTGCCTGCAGGGCCGCGCGCGCCGGCGCTCCCCCCGGCTGACAACGCTCGGGCGCGTCGATGCCCTGCAGCCGCAGTCGAGCGCGCCTGCCGCCGCCCTCCGGCTGCACCCACAGCGAATCGCCGTCAACGACGAAGCCCGCGCGCGCCAGCCACGGCTGTCCTTGAACGACGCGTTCGACCGGCTGGGCCTGCGCAGGCCGCACCAAGCCAAGCCAGCTTCCGCCGTACAGCGCCAGGGCCGCTGCACAGAGACAGATCCGTCGCACTACCCGCCTGCCTTGCATCGCGCGATTTTCACCGGACAGAGCGATGGCCCCGCTGCCCGGCGCACGCCGGACTTGCGCCCTTTGCGGCTCAGTCGGCCTTGATGCCCAGCTTGCGGATCAGCTCGCCCCAGCGCTTGTCCTCGGCCTGGATGAAGGCGCCGAACTCGGCGGGCGTGGTGGCGCGCAGGTTGGCCGAGATATTGTCGAAGGCGGCCTGGGCGTCGGCGCCTTTCGCGCCTTCGGCCCAGGCATCCCGCAGCCTGGCCACGACGGCGGCGGGCGTGGCCGCCGGCGCCACCAGGCCGAACCAGGTCTCCACCTCGAAGCCCGGATAGCCCGACTCGGCCACCGTCGGCACATCCGGCAGCGCACTGGAGCGCTTGGCCGAGGTCACCGCGATGGCCCGCAGCTTGCCGCCGCGCACGTGCTGCAGCGTGGTGGCCAGTGAACTCTCCATGCTCATCAGCACCGTGCCGGAGATCAGGTCGGGCACGATCTGGCTCGAACCCTTGTAGGGCACGTGCGTCAGCTGGATGCCGGCCACCGATTGCAGCAACTCGGTCGCCAGGTGGTTGCTGGTGCCGATGCCGGAGGTGGCGTAGCTCAACTTGCCCGGATTGGCCTTGGCGTAGGCGATCAGGCCCTTCAGGTCGGAGAACGGGGCCTGCGGGTTGGCCATGATGGCGCAGGGCGTGGTGCCCACCAGCGCGATGGGCGCCAGATCCTTGCCGACGTTGAACGGCAGTTTGCCGTACAAGTGCGGCGCGATCGCCAGGCTGCTGATCGCCGCCAGGCCGATGGTGTAGCCGTCGGGCGCCGCCTTGGCCACGGCATCGGTGCCGATGTTGCCGCCGGCACCGGCCTTGTTCTCGACCACGAACTGCTGGCCCAGGCGCTCGCCCATGGCCTTGGCGGCGGTGCGGCCCATGATGTCGGTCGGCCCGCCCGGCGGGAAGGGCACGATCAGCCTGACCGGGCGGCTGGGGTAGGCGTCCTGCGCCCAGGCGCTGGCCGACAGCGCGGCAGCAGACGCCGCCGCGATGAAATTGCGTCGTTTCATGAGGTTCTCCGGTGGGCGAAAAGGTGGGCGCCGGATGGCCGACGCCCGAGATTCATGGCGTCACACGAAGCGCACCGACACGCTGCCCATGCCCTGCACGCGCAGCGTCACGTTGTCGCCGGCCTGCACGGCCACTGCCTCGGTGATGCCGCCGGACAGCACCAGGCTGCCGGCCGGCAGGCTCTGGCCGCGCCGGCCCAGATGGTTGACCAGCATGGCCACGGCGGCGGCCGGGTGGCCCAGCACGGCGGCGCCGGCGCCCAGGGCGACGGCCTGGCCGTTCTTTTCGAGCACGATGCCGGTGGTGCGCAGGTCGACGCTGCGCGCGTCCACGGCGCGACCGCCGACGACGAAACGCGAGGCCGAGGTGTTGTCGGCCACCACGCTCTTCAAGTCGAACTTGAAGTCGCGGTAGCGGCTGTCGATGACCTCGATGCCGGTCAGCACCACATCGCTGGCGGCCAGCACGGCGCCGATGTGGCAGCCCGGGCCCTTGAGCTCGGCGCGGGTGACGAAGCAGATCTCGGGCTCGACCTTGGGGTGGATCAGCTGGCTGACCTTGACTTCGCCGCCTTCGGGCACGATGAACTCATCGACCAGGAAGCCGAACACCGGGTCGGTCACGCCCATCTGGCGCATCTTGGCGTGCGAGGTCAGGCCCGCCTTGTAGCCGGCCACGCGCGCGCCGGCCTTCAGCTTGGCGGCCAGGATGCGGTCCTGGATGGCATAGGCGTCGTCCCAGCTCATGTCCGGGTGCGCGTCGGTGATCTTCAACGTGTCGCGCGCCTCGCGCTGGCAGGCGTGCAGGTGCTCGGCCAGCTGGTCGAGCGTCTTCGGGTCGAGAGCCATGGTCATGAACCTTTCCAGCCGATCAGTGGCTTGCAGCCTGCGTCACCAGCTTCTGTTTTGATAGTGTCAGCGCGGTGTCCTCGATCATGTCTTCCTGGCCACCCACCATGCCGCGGCGGCCCATCTCGACCAGGATCTCGCGCGCCGGCACGCCGTACTTCTTCTCGGCGCGCTTGGCGAACAGGAGGAAGGAGCCGTACACGCCGGCGTAGCCCAGCGTCAGCGCGTCGCGGTCGATGCGGATGGGGAAGTCCATCACCGGCACCACCAGGTCCTCGGCCACGTCCTGGATCTTGAACACGTCCACGCCGGTGTGCACGCCCATGCGCTCGAGCACGGCCACCAGCACCTCCATCGGCGTGTTGCCGGCACCGGCGCCCAGGCCGGCGGCGGCGGCGTCGATGCGGTTGGCGCCGGCCTCGATGGCGGCGATCGAGTTGGCCACGCCCATGGCCAGGTTGTGGTGGCCATGAAAGCCCAGTTCGGTCTCGGGCTTGAGCGCGGCGCGCACGGCGGCGATGCGCTCCTTGACCTGATCGGGCAGCAGGTAGCCGGCCGAGTCGGTGACGTAGATGCAGTTGGCGCCGTAGCCTTCCATCAGCCTGGCCTGCTTGACCAGGCCTTCGGCCGAGTTCATGTGCGCCATCATCAGAAAGCCCACGGTGTCCATGTCCATCTTGCGGGCCATGGTGATGTGCTGCTCGCTGACGTCGGCCTCGGTGCAGTGGGTGGCCACGCGGATGGTGTGCACGCCCAGCTCGCGCGCCATCTTCAGGTGGTCGACGGTGCCAATGCCGGGCAGCAGCAGCGCCGACACCTTGGCCTGCTTCATCAGCGGGATGACAGCGGAGAGGTATTCCTCGTCGCTGTGGGCCGGAAAGCCGTAGTTGACCGAGGCGCCGCCCAGGCCGTCGCCGTGGGTGACCTCGATCAGCGGCATGCCGGCGGCGTCCAGGCCCTGGGCGATGGATTTCATCTGCGCCAGCGTCATCTGATGCTGCTTGGGGTGCATGCCGTCGCGCAGCGTCATGTCATGCAGGGTGATCTTCTTGCCTTGGATGTTCATGGCGGGGGCTCCTTCAGGCGGCGACGGGTTCGAGGGTGAGCGCGCCGGCCAGGATCTCCTCGGCAAACATCTCGGCGGTGCGGGCGGCGGCGGCGGTCATGATGTCCAGGTTGCCGGCGTACTTGGGCAGGTAGTCGCCCAGGCCCTCGACTTCCAGGAAGACCGACACGCGCTGGCCGTCGAACACCGGCCCGTTGACCAGCTTGTAGCCGGGCACGTACTTCTGCACCTCGGCGATCATGTCGTGGATGCTTTTCGTGATGGCGGCCTGGTCGGGCTGGCCCTCGACCAGGCAATGCACGGTGTCGCGCATGATCAGCGGCGGCTCGGCCGGATTGATGATGATGATGGCCTTGCCCCGCTTGGCGCCGCCCACCTTCTCGATGGCGCCGGCCGTGGTGCGGGTGAACTCGTCGATGTTCTTGCGCGTGCCGGGGCCGGCGGATTTGCTGGACACGGTGGCCACGATCTCGGCATAGCCCACCGGCTGCACGCGGCTGACGGCCGCCACCATCGGGATGGTGGCCTGGCCGCCGCAGGTGACCATGTTGACGTTCATCTCGCGCTTGCCCACGTGTTCGCGCAGATTGACTGGCGGCACGCAGTAGGGGCCGATGGCCGCGGGCGTCAGGTCGATCATCATCGCGCCCTGCGCCGTCACCTTGCGCGAGTTCTCGGCGTGCACGTAGGCGCTGGTGGCGTCAAACACGATCTGCACGCCGTCAGCCTTGATGTGCGGCAGCAGTCCGTCCACGCCCTCGGCGGTGGTCTTGATGCCCATTTCCCGCGCGCGCTTCAAGCCGTCGGACTCGGGGTCGATGCCGACCATCCACACCGGCTCCAGCACGGGGCTGCGCTGCAGCTTGGCCAGCAGATCGGTGCCGATGTTGCCGGGGCCGATCAGGGCGCACTTGATTTTCTTGCTCATTTCCATGCTTTCCAATGACGAAATGACTTCACCGCTCGCGCGGCTTCAAAGACGAAATGACGGCCTCGGTCAGGGCGCACAGCGCCGTCATCGACGCGAGGCAAGGTCATTCGTCATTCACACAAACCGCACCGAGCAGCCGCCGATGCCGCCGATCGTGACGCGCAGGTTGTCGCCCGCGGCCACCGGCACCATGATGCCCAGCGAGCCCGACAGCACCACCTCGCCCGCCTCCAGCGCGATGCCATGGCGGCCCAGCGTGTTGGCCAGCCAGGCCACGGCGTTGGCCGGGTGGCCCAGGGCGGCGGCGCCGGCGCCGGTGGCGACGATCTCGCCGTTCTTTTCCAGCACCATGCCGCAGGTGGTCAGATCGAGATCGCGCACGTCGACCAGGCGGTCGCCCAGCACGAACACGCCGCAACTGGCGTTGTCGGCCACGGTGTCCTGGATCTTGATCTTCCAGTCCTGGATGCGCGAGTCGACGATCTCGAAGCAGGCCATCACGCCCTCGGTGGCGGCCAGCACGTCGGCCACGCTGACGCCGGGGCCCTTGAGCGACCGCTTCAGGATGAAGGCGATCTCGCCCTCGGCCTTGGGCTGGATCAGGCGGGCCATGGGCACGGCCTCGCCCTCGTTGTAGACCATGCCGTCGGTCAGCCAGCCGAAGTCGGGCTGGAACACGCCCAGCATGTTCATCACCGCCTGGCTGGTGACGCCGATCTTCTTGCCCACCACCCGTTCGCCCGCCGCCAGCCGGCGCTGCATCAGGCGCTGCTGGATGGCGTAGGCGTCATCGATGCTGATGTCGGCGTGCTGGCTGGTCAGCGGCGGCACGGTCTTGCACTGCGTGAGGGCGTCGAAGAGGGTGTCGCCCAACTGCTCGATCTGTTTCTTGTCCATATGCGGTTTGCTATACAAAAAATAGCTGCTGGCGCTTGCCAGTCAAGCGCCAGCGCGTCAATCGCTCAGAACTTGACCATCACGTTGCGCAGGTCGGTGTAGAACTCGAACGAGTGTACGCCACCTTCGCGACCGATGCCGGACGCCTTGGAGCCGCCAAAGGAGGTGCGCAGATCGCGCAGGAACCAGCAGTTGATCCAGGTGAGCCCGACGTGAATGCGCTGCGCCACCCGGTTGGCGCGGCCGATGTCCTGCGTGAAGATCGCCGTGGCCAGGCCGTAGCGGTTGGCGTTGACCTTGGACAGCACTTCCTCCTCGCTGTCGAAGGGGCTGATGTGGCAGCAGGGGCCGAAGATCTCGTCGGTGATGACGCTGGCGGTCTCGGGCAGGCCGGTCCAGATGGTGGGCTGCACCCAGCTGCCCTCCTTCAGGTGCGCGGGCATGTCGGGCACACCGCCGCCGGTGACCACGGTGGCCCCCTCCTGGCGCGCCTTCTGGTAGTAAGACAGCACCTTGGTCTGGTGCTCCTTGCTGATGACCGGGCCGATGCGGGTCGCCGGGTCGAACGGCTCGCCCGGTGTCATGGCTTCGGCGCGTTCCTTCAATGCCGCCACCACCTGCTCGAAGATCGGCCGCTCGACGTACACGCGCTCGGTGCCCAGGCAGACCTGGCCGGCGTTTTCAAAGCAGGAGCGCTGCAGCGTGTCGATGGTGACCTGCAGGTCGCAGTCGGCAAACACCACGGCGGCGTTCTTGCCGCCGAGTTCCATCGACACCGGGCGGATGCCCTCGGCGGCGGCCTTCATGATGGCCTCGCCGGTGCGTGTCTCGCCAGTGAAGGTGATGCCGTCGACGTCGGGGTGGCGGGTCAGGAACTCGCCCGCCGAATCGGGGCCGAAGCCGTGCACCACGTTGTAGACCCCCTTGGGCACGCCGACGGCGTTCATCACCTCGCCCAGCAGCGTGGCGGTGGCCGGGGTTTCCTCGGAGGGCTTGACGACCACGGTGTTGCCGCAGGCCAGCGCCGGGCCGACCTTCCAGGTCATCAGCAGCAGCGGCAGGTTCCAGGGGCAGACCACGGCGATGACGCCGCGCGGCACGCGCACGCCGTAGCTCAGCGCCGTCTTGCCGTCGGGCGTGGTCATCTTGAACGACTCGGTGGATGCGCTCTTGATGGTGTCGATGAAGATCTGGAAGTTGGCGGCGCCGCGCGGAATGTCCACGTGCGAGGCCAGGTGGTGCGGCTTGCCGGTGTCAGCAATTTCAGCCTGCAGGAAGTCGTCGAAGCGGCGGTTGATCTCGATCGCCAGCGCGTCGAGCAGCTTGCAGCGCTCGGTCACCGAAATGCGGCCCCAGTCGCCCGCCAGCGCGGCCTTGGCGGCCGCCACGGCGGCGTCCACCTCGGGCCGGCCGGCCTCGTGGATCAGGCCGATCAGGCTGCCATCGACCGGGTTGCGATTCTCGAAAGTCCGGCCGCTGGCGCTCTTGACGTAGTCGCCGTTGATGAAGTTCAGAAACTCTTTCATGGGTACTCTCTGTTCCTGGAGGATCGGCCGCTCACGCGGCCTCCAGCCCCAGCGCGGCCAGGCCCGCGCGGGCACAAATCTCGTCCTGCTCGGCCGATCCGCCCGAGACGCCGATGCCGCCGATCAGCGCCCCCGCCTCGCGAATCGGCAGGCCGCCGCCGAACACCACGTTGCGCGGGCGCACCGGCATGCCCAGGCGCAGCGCCTCGTCGCCCCGCAGAATGCCGGCCCACTGCGCCGTGGCAAAGCCGAAGCCGGCCGCGGTGTAGGCCTTGTCGATGGCGATGTCCACCGAATGCAGGAAGGCCCCAGGCATGCGCAGAAAGGCCGCCAGCACGCCCGAGGCGTCGGTCACGGCCACATTGATGCGGATGCCCAGCTCGCCGGCCCTGGCCACGGCCGCCACCACCGCGGCGTTGGCGGCCTCGGCGGTGATGCTGCGCTGTTCGACGCTGTGTGAATGCATGGTCGGTTCCTTCATGGGGAAGCAGGGCTGGCCCCGCCACTGCACAGGGCGCGGCCAAGGCCGGCCGCTGCCGTGCCAGGGCCGCCCCGCGGTGCTGGCGGCGCCCAGCGCCTGCCAGGAGCAAGGCGCGCCACGCCGCGGCGGATCAGGTGACCACGCTCAGGAAGGCGTCGTTGAGCTTTCGATCGTGATAGAAGATGCCGCGACCCACTTCATCCCAGGTCCAGGTGATGGGGTGCATGTCGGGGTAATGGTCGTAGCCGCCGCAGAAGGTCTCCAGGCGGTTGCCGGAGGGGTCGAAGAAGTAGATCGTCGTGCCCTGGGTAATGCCATGGCGCGTGGGGCCGATGTCGATGGAGACACGGTTGACACTCATGATGTCGGCGGCGCGCAGCACGCTTTCCCAGCTTGGCATCTGGAAGGCGACGTGGTGCAACTTGGCATCCTCGGCGTGGCGCACCATGGCGATGTCGTGCGCCTTGGCGCTGCAGGTGAGCCATACGGCCAGGTCGGTGGTGCCGTCTTCGAGTTTCACGCGCTCCACCAGGGTGAAACCCAGCACCTCGGTGAACAGCTTGACGTTGCCGTCGATGTCGCCGCCATAGATCAGCGCATGGTCCATGCGGATCGGGCGGATGCCGGGGCCGTCGAGCACATCGACCTCGGGGTCGGTGTAGCCCATGCCGTTGCCGACGTCCTTCTTCTCGGCATACAGCTCCAGCGTGTGACCGGTGGGGATCTGAAAACGCACGCGCTCGCCGGTCTCCAGCAGATCGCCGGCGGGGATGCGCTCGGTCTTGACGCCGTGGGCCTGGAGCTTTTTTTCCAGGTCATCGAGCGTGGCCTTGTCCAGCACCTTGTAGCCGAAGAAGTCCAGGCCGGCCTGGTCGGCCTGACGCAGGATGATGCTGTGGTGGTCGCGCTCGTTGCGCGTCTTGAAGTAGGCCCGGCCCTGCTTGTCACGGCCCATGGGCTGCAAGCCCATGACGTTGGTGTACCACTGGACCGATTCTTCCAGGTCGAGCACGCGGATCTGGGCGTGCCCAGGACGCAAAACGCCAGTCATTGCCATTGGAGGTCTCCTTTGCTTGGTTTCAGGTGGGATGGGAGGACAGGGTCGCCGCCTCGCTCGCGGGGCGGCAGACATTCTTCTTCATGGGGCCGATCACGGCCAGCCGCAGGTCACTGGCCGGCCGGATGCGGCAGGACAGCACGCAACCGCCAGCTTCCTCTTCGGCGCTGACGTGGGCGCGGCTCATCACGCGCTTGGTGTACTGGCCTTCGAGGACCTGCACCTTGCACACGCCGCAGCCACCTTGGCGGCAGCCGACCGGAATGCCTTTCTTGCCCAGCGCTTCCATGCCTTCCAGCACGGAGCGGTGCTCGGCGCAGCGGTAGCTTTCGCCGGTGTCCGCGATGGTGACGGTGTGGTAGGCCATGGCGCTGTGCTCAGATTTTCTTGAACAGCGGGCTGCGTACCTGCTGGGCGTCGGCGGCCGAAATGAACTTCTCGGTGTAGATGTCGCGCTCGAACAGCCGGCCCTGCATCAGGGTGGTGATGCAGGCCTCGATCATCAGCGGCGGGCCGCACAGATAGGCCTTGTGGCCGCGGAAATCGTTGTTGAAGTGCGCCTTGGCGGCGTCGTGCACGAAGCCGCGCGCGCCGTTCCAGTCGCTGCCGGCGGGTTCGTCCGACAAGGCCGCGACATAGGTGAACCGCGGGTGCTGCGCGGCCAGTTGCAGGAATTCCTCGTGGTGGTACAGCTCGGCGCGGTTGCGCGCGCCGTTGACCAGGGTGATCGGCCTGCCGCAGGCGGCCGCCAGCAGGTCGAGCACCATGGAGCGCGGGCTCGACAGGCCCGAGCCGCCGGCCAGGAACAGGTAGCCCAGGTCGTCCTTCTGGTGCGCCGTTTCGCGCACGAAAAAACGCCCGTAGGGACCAGCCAGCCTGACACGATCGCCCACCCGCAGGTGCTCGTGCACCCAGCCCGTGCCCTTGCCACCGGGGACGTGGCGAATGTTGAGTTCGATCTCGCGGGACTGCGCCGGGGCGCTGGCGATCGAGAAGGCGCGCGTGGTGGCTTCGCCCGGAATGTGCAGCCCGATGTACTGCCCGGCCTGGAAGGTGATGGGCGCGTCAAGCTCGATCCACACGCCCTTGATGGTGGGCGTCAGGCTCTCGATGCGCGACACCACCCCGCCGTAGTCCTGCACCAGCAGGTTGCGGGCGTCGGGCTCTTCCTCGATCTCGGCCTCGATCACCACGTCGGCCTGCGGCGTGGCGCAGCAGGCCAGGCACTTGCCCTCCTCGCGCTCGTAGTCCATCAGGGCAAAACCGCTGGCTTCGCCGTGCTCGACTTCGCCATCGGTGACCTGGACCTTGCAGGTGCCGCACAGGCCGTGGCCGCAGGCGTGCGGCAGGTAGATGCCGGCGCGCAGCGCGGCGTCGAGAATGGTCTGCCCTTCCTCGACCTCGACGACCTGACCGATCGGTTCAATGGTGAGCTGATAGCTCATGGACGTTCACTTCTATCAAAAACAATAGCTGCTGGCGCTTGCTGGACAAGCGCTGGAGCCGGATTTCATTCGAATTCATAACCGCGCTGGACAACCGGCCCGGACAGCGCCCTGACCGCGTGGCCAGGGCCGTCCGTGCCGGCTCAGAAGCAGGAGCCGCCCAGCCCGGTCAAGCCCGGCGTGCGAAAGCGGATCACGCTCTTGTGGCCAAGGCCGTTCTCGGCCAGGGTCTTGTCCATGTCGGGCGTGAAGGGCTTGCCGGACATGAACCACTCGGTTTTGCCCCAGTCGATCCTGGCAAAGTCCGGATGCGCGCCGAACATGCCGGGCAGCGCGCCCTGCACCAGCTCGCCGAACTTCATGGTCGGCGGCATGGGGGCACAGAACGGGGCGCAGAACATCTTGTGGTCTTCCCAGCCGATGTACAGCAGCGGGGCGGGAAACTTGTCCGCCGTGTCCTTTTGCGCGAACTCGTAGGGGGTGATGGATTTCACAGCCATGGGGTGTCTCCTTGTACCTGCGGCTCAGTTGCTGGTGGCCTGCTGACGCCAGGCTTCGAAGTTCTTCTTGTCCTCGGAATCGGCAAAGTCCAGGTTGTCGCGGCCGAACTCCATCTTGTAGTAGCGCAGCACCTCGGCCAGTGGGTTGAAGTCGGGCTTGGTGGGGTCGACGTCGGCCGGGAAGCAGTTGCCCTGGTAGATCTGGTGCACCGGCAGCCAGCTCTGCGCGTATTTTTCGGGTTCGTTGTCGAAGATGTGCTTGCAGCCGTCGGAGCAGCAGTGGTACTTCATACCCTGGTACTCGCTCTCGCGGTAGGCGATCTTCGTCGGGTCGTCCGGCTCGGTGAAGAACATCGGCACCTGGCAGACCTGGCACAGCATGGGCAGGGTCTGGTTGTAAAAGCGCCGGCCCTCGGCCTGCTCCTTGGCGTAATGCGTCCACAGCGGGCGGTAGTACTTGTCGAATGTGTCGGGGTACTTGGCCGACAGCCACTCCATGTCCTTCTCGCTCGGCGCCCAGGTGTGGAAGGGGGCGGCGGCGCCGTAGTTGTAGAACACGTTCCAGGCTTGGTGGCTCAGGTGATCCTTGTCCTTGCAGGCCTGCTCCCAGCCCTTGGGTACCTTGATGCCATAGCGCGCCAGGTCGTTGAACAGGGCGGCGCCGTTCTGCTCGGCGTAGATCTCCCAGGCCTCCTTCCAGCTCATCACGCGCTTGGGCAGCATGTAGTCCATCATCATGGCCACCAGGGTCAGCACGCGGTAGCCGCGCCAGAACCATTTGTCCAGCCAGGCCTGCACGATGGGCAGATTGTCCGGGTCTTGTTCCAGGATGAACTTGATGATCTCCAGGCCCAGCGTCATGTGGCGCGACTCGTCGGACTGGGCCGAGAAGCCGAAGGCCATGGCGCCCATGTCGCCGTTGTAGGCCGCGCCCGAGATGAAGGGCACGAACAGCAGGTTGGTTAGCACATATTCGAACGCGAAGCCGATGGCGACGATGAACTCGAACGGCCCGGCGCTGACGGCATCATCGAAGAACGACTTGGGCACCGACAGGTACCACACGCGGTCATGCTGGTGGCGCCAGTTCTGGAAGCCGTTGTAGTGCTTGTTGTAGTTGGACAGGCTGTGGATCTGTGTCTGCGCGTGGCGGATTTCGTCCAGGCTCTGCATCATGCAGGCCACGCGCGGGCCGGCGCCGGGGTACTGGCGGCCGACATGGGCAAAACCGCGGTGCGCCATGTATTCGAGTGGCGAGACGCCGGTCAGGAACAGCTTGAGCGTGTTGATGTAGCGCGCATCGGTCACGCCCAGGTGGCCGTTGTTCTGCGTGAAGGCGTCGATGATGGCGTAGAGCTTGCGCTCCTTCTCGGCCTGGTACTTCCAGTACGAGTCCATCGTCATGCGGAAGGGGTCCTCGAACTTGTCCCAGTCGTGGATCTTGATGCCCTCGTATTCCATGTACGGGAACACGTCCTTGACGGCCTGGTAGGTGGGCGTCCAGGCCAGGTCGCGCGTCATCAGGTTGTAGCGCTCCTTGAGGCCCAGTTTCTTGCTGGCTTTCATATCCATGGTGAATGTCTCCTTGCGTCGCGGTCGGGGGCGGTGCTTACTGGTTCCAGGTCAGGCTGAACTCGTCGTCGGTCTCGTCGATGTTGCCGCTCAGGGTGATCAGGTGGACGTGCATTTCCTGCAGGTCGAAGTCGCGCCCGATCTCCTCTTCGATGGTGCTCTTGCGGATCACCATGCGGCCGGGCACGTCGATCTTGACCATGGCCGGCTGGTCGCTGACGATGGCCGTCGGGTTGTCGGCCAGGATCGCGTTGACGATGGCGCGCGAATCCTCGTTCTTCTGGAAGGCGATGAATACGTTGGACATGCCTTGACTCCTCGTGTTCGTTGGGTGACGGTGCTCAGGCGGCCACCGTCAGGCCGGCCTTGCTCATGCGCGCATCGACTGCCGCGACGGCGCGACCGAGGGCTTGGCCGCCCTGCTCGGCCAGCGCCAGCTGGGCCACCGGCGTGAGCGCCTCCACCACCCTGGCGCGCCACTGCGCATACCACTGGCTGAGCAGCGCCTGGTTGTCGGCGCTTTCGGCGGCCGCGGCCTTGATGACGGCATCGACCCACTTGCAGGCATCCTGAATCCATTCGGCCTGAAAGCGCGTGAGCATGGACACCGTGGGACCGGCCCTCTCCGAGATCGCCTGATCCACCTCCTTGTAGGCCAGGCCGAACAGCACGCCGTCGAGCACCACGTTCTGCGCCACGTACAGCTCGAACCAGTCCTTCAGCACCCAGGTGTCCTCGACCACGCGGCGCAGGCCCTGCCAGGCAGGCGCATTGAGCCAGGCGTGCTTGCCGGCTTCCAGGTCGCCCTGGTTGCCCAGCAGCAGGCCCAGGCGCGTCAGGTACTGGGCAATGCCCAACTGGTCCATGCCGGCATACAGGCAGGGTTGGGTGATGGCCGTGCCGTAGCCATAGGCGCACTGGTAGGCGCCGTTCATGTTGGCGCCCCAGGCCACGTGGCGCAGCGGCACGTAGAAGTCCAGTGCCGTGCGGCGCGCCGCGTCATCAAAACGATCGGCCAAGCCACGGCTTTCGACGAACTCGAAATCCGCCTCGGCCACCTCCTGCATGCGCGCACGCGCCTGGGTGTAGGTGCCGTAGTAAAACTGGCGCGGGTCCTTGAGCGCGTACCAGTCCTGCATCACGATCCGGGTGCGGCGCGGGTCGAACAGCTCGTGCTGCGGATCCCAGGTCGGACGGTAGTGAAAGTTGGCATTGGCCTGCACATCCATCGTGCCTTCGATGTAGCGCGAGGCCGGCTTGTCGGCGCCCAGTCGCTCGGCGATGTGGGTGTAGGTTTGCCGCAGCGGCGTGATGCTGACGGTACGCAGGTCGATCTGCATGGAATTTGTCTCCTTGTCCTGGTGGTGTGAAAGGGTGGTTGTCAGGGCTCGTGGCGGAAGTGCCGGTCGCGCGCATCGCGCAGGCTCCAGTCCCACTCGTGCTCGCTGCTGCCACCGTCGTGCGCCGGCAGCCGGCCTTCCGTGGGCTGCACACCTTGCGTGGCGCAGAACTCCTCGAACTCGGCGCGTGGCATCACCATCTCGACGAACAGACCGGGTTCGCCGACAGCGAACTCGAACTCGACCATGCCGTTGTCGTGCGTCTGCACGATGCGGATGAAGCGGCGCTGGACATCCCAGCGGTCGTCGGAAGGGGCAGGTGCGGCAGCCATGCACCATCCCTTGCACGGGACATGCCAGAAAGTCCCGAATCCGTAGAAATCTCGATAATTTTCGGGAAAACCCTGATTTTTCGCCATGGCGCCGCTCTGCAATCAGCTCGATATATACAGGAAAATCCATGAAATATTGCGCTGCAACATGATGATTTGCGTGATTGATCAAACCCAAAATTGACGATTTGATGATCTCAGCCATCCGTCTTCACTTGCACAATCATCCTCTTTATCGATAATCGCGTCGTGAGCTCGCTGCCTCCCCTGCCCTCTGCCGCCGACCTGCGCCGCCAGGTGGAGTTTTCGTCGGCCGACGGCCGCATCTGGCTGGCGGGGCAGCGCATGCTCCTCATGCACGCGGCCTCGCTGGGCACGCTGCGGCGCGAACTGATCAAGTCGCTGGGCCCGGCCGCCGCCCGACGCCTGCTGCTGCGCGTGGGCTACGCCTCGGGCGAGCGCGACGCGGCGCTGGCGCGCCAGCTGCGCGCCGACGCCGACATGTTTTCCCTGTTCGCCGTCGGCCCGCAACTGCACATGCTGGAAGGCGCCGTGCAGGTCACGCCCGAGCAGCTCGACCTGGACGTGGCCGCCGGTCAGTTCCATGGCGTGTTCCGCTGGGACCATTCGTGGGAAGTGGAAACGCAGTTGCGCGACTTCGGCCCGCAGCACGAACCGGTCTGCTGGACGCTGCTGGGCTACGCCTCGGGCTACACCAGCGCCTTCATGGGCCGCCCCGTGCTGTACAAGGAAGTGGCCTGTGCCGCCTGCGGCCACGCCCACTGCCGCATCGAAGGCCGGCCGGTGAGTGACTGGCCGGACGGCGAGCAGCTGGCCAGCGACTACGCCGCGCAGGCTCTGGCGCTCGACCCGTCGGGTAGCGCCGTCGGCGCCTGGCCCGCCGCGATACCAGCCGACGACCAGCCCGAAACGCCGGTGGACGCCCTGGGCCCGCTGATCGGCCACGCACCAGGCTTTGCCGCCGCCACGCAACTGCTGCGCAAGGCCGCCGGCACCCAGGTGACGGTGCTGCTGACCGGCGAGACCGGCACCGGCAAGGAGCGCTTCGCGCGCGCCCTGCACGCCCTGAGCCCGCGCGCCGCCAAACCCTTCGTGGCCGTCAACTGCGCGGCGCTGCCGGGCGAGCTGATCGAGTCCGAGCTGTTCGGCACCGAGAAAGGCGCCTACACCGGCGCCGACGCCGCGCGCGCCGGCCGCTTCGAGCGCGCGCACGGGGGCACGCTGTTCCTGGACGAACTGGGCGAGCTGTCATTGCCCGCGCAGGCCAAGCTGCTGCGCGTGCTGCAGGACGGCCAGGTCGAGCGCCTGGGCTCCTCGCAGGCGCGCCACGTGGACGTGCGCCTGGTGGCCGCCACCCACGTGGATCTGATGCAGGCGGTGCGAGCCGGGCGCTTCCGGCAGGACCTGTACTACCGCATCAACGTCTACCCGATCCGCATTCCCCCGCTGCGCGAGCGCGAAGGCGACATCGAACCCATCGCGCAGTACCTGCTGCAGCGCTTCACGCGCCTGCATGACAAGCACGTGAAGGGATTTGCCGACCGCGCGCTACACGCGCTGCGCAGCCACGGCTGGCCCGGCAACGTGCGCGAGATGGAAAATCTGGTCGAGCGCGGCGTGATCCTGGCCTCGGCCGGCCAGCCCATGCAGGTCGAGCACCTGTTTCCCGATGGCGCCCAGCCGCCTGGCGCGATGCCGGCGCACACCCTCGAAGCCTCGGGGCGGTTGCGCGAGGCACAGGCACCACCGGCCGACCATGCCGACCTGGTGGAGCGGATGCTGGCCAGCCAGCTGGGACTGGCGACGCTGGAAGAAACCCTGATCGAGCAGGCCGTGCAGCGCAGCCGCGGCAACCTGGCCGCCGCCGCCCGCCTGCTCGGGCTGACGCGGCCGCAGCTCAGCTACCGATTGAACAAGATCCGCGGCGAAAGGCGCTGACTCCATGGCCAAACGCTCCGCCCTGCCCACGGCCGACGCCCCGGCGTCGGCCTCGCGCACGCTGATCGAGCGCGCCTACGAGCAGCTGCGCGACGATATCGTGGACGGGCGCCTGGCGCCCGACGAGAAGCTGCGCGTCGAGCACCTGAAGGCGCGCTACGGCGTCAGCGCCGGCACGCTGCGCGAGGCCATCACCCGCCTGGTCAGCGACGCGCTGGTGATCACCGAGGGGCAGCGCGGTTTTCGCGTGGCCCCCATCGCCGTGGCCGACCTGCAGGACCTGACCAACCTGCGCGTGCACATCGAGATCGACGCGCTGCGCCAGTCGATGCGCCAGGGCGGCGACACCTGGCGCGCGCGCGTGCAGGCGGCGTACCTGGAGATGTCGCAGCTGGAGCAGCCCCTGCGACCGGGCCACGCCAAATCGTGGGAAGTGCTGAACAGCAGCTTTCACGAGGCGCTGCTGGCGGGACACGATTCGCCCTGGACACTGCGCCTGCTGCGCACGCTGGGCCGTCAAAGCGAGCGCTACCGCCGCTACGCCATCAGCCTGCCCGAAAGCCAGCGCGACGTGCATGCCGAGCACCGCGAAATCTACGACAGCGCCATGGTCGGCAACGAGCTGCGCGCCGCGCTGGCGCTGGAGGCGCACATCCGCACCACCACGGAGCTGGTGGCGCGGGCGTTGCATGGCAACGGACACGCGTAGCCGCCCGGCCGTCTGCCGCGCGCTCAGCCGGCGGCGTTGCCCGCGGCGATGCCCCAGCGCGCCAGCGCGGCATCGTCGCTGACCCGCGCGTCGACCCAGCGCGCGCCCTCGGGCGTCTGCTCTTTTTTCCAGAACGGTGCCTGGGTCTTGAGGTAGTCCATCAGGAACTCGCAGGCCGCGAACGCCTCGCCCCGATGCGCCGACGTCACCGCCACCAGCACGATCTGGTCTTGCGGCAGCAGCGGCCCGACACGGTGGACGACGCGCGCACCGTATAGCGTAAAACGCGCGTGCGCGGCGTCGATCATGGCCTCGATCGCCTTTTCGGTCATGCCGGGATAGTGCTCGAGCTCCAGCGTGCTCACCGAAGCACCGTCGTTGCGGTCGCGCACGGTGCCCACGAAGGCGCACACGGCGCCCACGCGGGCGTCGCCGGCGCGCAGCGCCGCCACCTCGGCCGCCAGGTCGAAATCCTGCGTCTGGATGCTCACGCGCGCGGCAGCCATGGCTCAGCCCCCGGTCACCGGCGGAAAGAAGGCCACCTCGGCGCCATCGGCCAGCGCGGCCTGCTCGTCGGTCACCAGCAGCTGGTCCAGCGCCATGCGCACGGCCTTGCCGCGCGCCAGCGCCTCGGCGTGGGCGCCACCACGCGCGATCAGTTCGTCGCGCAGCGCGCTCAGCGTGGCGGCCTGGGTGGCCACGCGCTCGCTGCCGGTGCCCAGCGCCTCGCGGATAGCGGCGAAGTAGCGCACGGTGACGGTGCGGGCGGCGGCGCTCATGCCAGCAGCTCCCGCACGGGAATGAAGCGCACCATGTCGCCCGCGGCGATGGTCTGGCCGGCCGGCAGGTCGATCAGGCCATCGGCCCAGTGGGCGGAGGTCAGCACGCCCGAGCTCTGGTTGCCGAACAGCTCCAGCCCGCCCTGGGCGTTGCGCCGCGCACGCAGGAACTCGCGCCGCTTGTCGGCCTTGGCCAGCGTGAAGTCGGCCCGCATGGCCAGCGTGGGCAGCGCGACGTCGCGCGCGCCTTGCAGCCGCAGCAGGAACGGACGCACCAGCAGCAGGAAGGTGACGTAGCTGGACACCGGGTTGCCCGGCAGGCCCATGAAATGACAGACGGTGGAAGGGGGAGCGTCCACGTTCGGCGCATCGCGTCGGCTCGATGGCGCAGCGATCGAGCCGTACGCAAAGGGCTTACCGGGCTTCATGGCGATCTGCCACAGATCCAGCGCGCCGAGCTGCTCGACGGCGGGCTTGATGTGATCTTCCTCGCCCACGCTGACGCCGCCGCTGGTCAGGATCAGGTCATGCCCGTCGGCGGCCTGGCGCAGCGCCTGCAAGGTGGCGTCGCGGTCGTCGGGAACGATGCCCAGATCGCTCACGGCGCAGCCCAGGCGATGCAGCAGCGCACGCAGGAAGAAGCGGTTGCTGTTGTAGATGGCGCCCGGCTGCATGGCCTCGGGCGGCACCGCCCCGGGCATCACCAGTTCGTCGCCGGTCGAGAACAGCGCCACCCGCGGGCGTGCCGCCACGGGCAGCGAGGCCATGCCGATTCCGGCCGCCAGGCCAATGCTGGCGGGCGCCAGTCGCTCTCCTTTTTGAAGTACGGCGGCGCCGCGCGTGACATCTTCGCCGGCCGCGCGCACCCACTGGCCGGGCGTGGGCACGACGTTCAAGCGCACGCGCGCGCCGTCGTCCAGGGCTTGGGTGTCTTCCTGCATCACCACCGCGTCGGCGCCGGCCGGCATGGGCGCGCCGGTGAAGATGCGCGCCGCGCTGCCCGGTGCCAGCGGCCCGCCCGCGTGGCCGGCGGCGATGCGCTGGGTCACCGGCAGCTCGACCCCGGCCGCGCGCACGTCGGCGGCGCGCACCGCGTAGCCGTCCATCGAGCTGTTGTCCTGCGGCGGCACGTGCAGCGCCGACACCAGGTCTTGCGCCAGCACGCGGCCGTCGGCGTCGAAGGTGTCGACGATTTCGGTGCGCCCCAGCGGCGCGGCCGCCGCCAGCAGGCGGGCCAGCGCGTCGTCCAGCGGCATCAGGGGCGGTCGGCGCGGAGTCTCAGACATGGAGCGGATACCGTTCGGGGTCGTAATCGAAACGCTGGCCATTGTCGATCAGCCACTGGGCAATGGCTTCGGCATTGTTCAGATCCAGCACGGGGCGCAGGGTCGGCACGGGCAGCGCCGCGGCGTCGTCGGTGGCGATGGCGGCGATGAAGTCGTCCTCGGGGTAGCGCGCTGGCTGGTCGGTGGCGGGGCGCCAGACCTCGATCTTGGGCAGGTCGCTGCCGCGAAAGCCTTCGACCAGCACCCAGTCCACGCCGTCCCACAGTTCGGCGAGCAGATGGTGCACCGACAGCTCGGCCGCCTGCTCGAATTCGCGCATCAGCGCCAGCCGCCGGCCGGAGGCGATCACGACCTCGAACGCCCCGGCCTCGCGGTGGCGGAAGGTGTCCTTGCCCGGGTGGTCGATGTCGAACCGGTGGTGCGCGTGCTTGACCACCGACACCCGCAGGCCGCGCGCCCGCAGCCGCGGGATGAGCTGCTCGACCAGCGTGGTCTTGCCCGAGCCGGAATAACCGGCAAAGCCGACCACCTTCATTGCAACGGCTCCTGAATACTATGAAATAGATAGCTGCTGACGCTCGACTGGCAAGCGCCACAGGCGATTTTCAGTCACATTCCTCGGCGATCAGCGCCTTCACCCGCGCCGCGTCGGCCGGCAGCACGCGCACGCGGCGCGGCAGCGCTTCGATGCCGTCGAACTTCACCGGCCGCTCGGGCGGGTGGCCCAGCGCCTCTTCGATGGTGGCGGCGAACTTGATCGGCAACGCCGTCTCCAGCACGATCATCGGCACGCCGGGCTGCAGGTGCTCGCGCGCCACCTTCACACCGTCGGCGGTGTGGGTGTCGATGGTCACGCCATGGCGGGCATGCACGTCGCGGATGGTGGCCAGGCGGTCGGCGTGGGTGCTGGTGCCGCTGACGAAACCGTAGCGCGCCGCGGCCTGCGCAAAGCGCGCGTCGCCACTCAGGTCGAACCGGCCCTGGGTGCGCAGCGCGTCGTCGAACAGCGCGCGGCAGGCGGCGGCGTCGCGCCCCAGCAGGTCGAACACGAAGCGCTCGAAGTTGCTGGCCTTGCTGATGTCCATGCTGGGGCTGCTGGTCTCGTGCGTGTCGGCGCTGCCGCGCACGCGGTACACGCCGGTGCGGAAGAACTCGTCGAGCACGTCGTTTTCGTTCGTGGCCACCACCAGCTGGGCAATCGGCAGGCCCATCATGCGCGCCACATGGCCGGCGCAGACGTTGCCGAAGTTGCCGCTGGGCACGGTGAAGCTGACACGTTCGTCATCCGCCGTCGTGGCCTGGAAGTAGCCGGCAAAGTAATAGACCACCTGCGCCAGCAGCCGCGCCCAGTTGATGGAGTTGACGGTACCGATCTGGTAGCGGCGCTTGAAGGCCAGGTCGTTGCTGACCGCCTTGACGATGTCCTGGCAGTCGTCGAACACGCCTTCGATGGCGATGTTGTGGATGTTTTCGTCCTGCAGGCTGAACATCTGCGCCTGCTGGAAGGTGCTCATGCGGCCGTGGGGACTGAGCATGAACACGCGGACGCCGCGCTTGCCGCGCATGGCGTATTCGGCCGCGCTGCCGGTGTCGCCGCTGGTGGCGCCCAGGATATTGAGCTGCGTCCCGCGCCGGCCCAGCTCGTATTCGAACAGTTGGCCCAGCAGCTGCATGGCCATGTCCTTGAAGGCCAGCGTGGGGCCGTTGGACAGTGCCTCCAGGTAGAAGCCCTCTTGCAGCTGCGTCAAAGGCACGATCTCGGGGGTGCCGAACACCTCGGCGGTGTAGGTGCGCTCGCAGATCGCCCGCAGGTCGGCGGCGGGGATGTCGTCGATGTAGAGCGACAGGATCTCGAACGCCAGCGCCGCGTAGCCCTGCTCGCGGTGGATGCGGCGCAGCGCCGCCAGGCGGGCGGCGTCGATCCGCGGGTAGTGCTCGGGCAGGTACAGGCCGCCGTCGGGCGCCAGGCCTTCCAGCAGGATGTCGCAGAACTTGCGCGGCGTGGCGTCGCCGCGGGTGGACAGGTAGTTCATCGGTTCAGGCAGGCCGCGCCGGCCAGGCGTTCAGAGGCTGAGGGGTTTTTTGTTCATGGCCGAAAGACGCATCAAGACGCCGCTGATCCTGGGCTGCACAAGCACCGCCATGGCTCGGGCCATGGCGAGCATTTGCAACGACGAGCGGCCGTGTTTTGGCGTGCGAGGCGGGCATGGGAAAAGACTCTCAGCCTCAGTTCAGTTCTTCCTTGCGGATGCGCACGATCGGCGCCAGCACGCTGGGCAGCGCTTGCAGCTGGGTCAGCGCGGCGTTCATGGCGCCTTCGCGGGCGTCGTGCGTCAGGATGATCAGGTCAGTCTGGGTGCTGCCCTCGCCGCCCACCTCGTCGGCCTCGCGCTGCAGCAGCGCATCGATGCTGATACCCCCCTCGGCCAGGATGGTGGCCACGCGCGCCAGCACGCCGGCCTCGTCGGCCACGCGCAGGCGCAGGTAGTAGCCGGTGACCACCTGTTCCATCGGCAGCACGCTGACGTCGCGCAGCGCGCCGGGCTGAAAGGCCAGGTGCGGCACGCGGTGCTGCGGGTCGCTGGTGGCCAGACGGGTGACGTCGACCAGGTCGGCGATCACGGCGCTGGCGGTGGGCTCGCTGCCCGCGCCCTTGCCGTAGTACAGGGTGGTGCCCACCGCATCGCCATTGACGACCACGGCGTTCATCGCGCCCTCGACGTTGGCGATCAGCCGCTTGGCCGGCACCAGCGTGGGGTGCACGCGCAGCTCCACGCCCTCGCCTTCGCGCCGCTTGGTGATGCCCAGCAGCTTGATGCGGTAGCCCAGCTGCTCGGCATAACGGATGTCGGTGGCCGCGAGCCGGGTAATGCCCTCTACGTGGGCCTTGTCGAACTGCACCGGGATGCCGAAGGCGATGGCGCTCATGATGGTGGCCTTGTGGGCCGCGTCCACGCCTTCGATGTCGAAGGTCGGGTCGGCCTCGGCGTAGCCCAGCGCCTGTGCCTGCTTGAGCACGACGTCGAAGTCCAGCCCCTTGTCGCGCATCTCCGACAGGATGAAGTTGGTGGTGCCGTTGATGATGCCGGCCACCCACTGGATGCGGTTGGCCGTCAGGCCCTCGCGCAGTGCCTTGATGATCGGGATGCCGCCGGCCACCGCCGCCTCGAAGGCCACCATCACGCCCTTGTCGTGCGCGGCCTGGAAGATCTCGCTGCCGTGCACCGCCAGCAGCGCCTTGTTGGCGGTGACCACGTGCTTGCCGGCGGCAATGGCTTCCATCATCAGCGTGCGGGCGATGCCGTAGCCGCCGATCAGCTCGATGACGATCTCGATGTCGGGGTTGGCCAGCACTTCGCGCGCGTCGCTGACCACCTTGACGTCGGGGCCGACGATCTGCCGCGCGCGCTCGGCATCCAGATCGGCCACCATGGTGATCTCGATGCCGCGCCCGGCGCGACGCCGGATCTCCTCCTGGTTGCGCACCAGCACCTTGTACGTGCCGCTGCCCACCGTGCCGATGCCCAGAAGGCCTACCTGGATGGGTTTCATGTCTGATTATTCAGGATAAAAAACAAGGTCAACGCCCGCCAATCAAGCGCGAGCAGCTTCTTTTTTTGTAGCAATTTCAACCACCGGCGCGACCCTGGCGTGGCGCGCGCGGTACTGCTCCAGGAACTTCGCCAGCCGCCCGATGGCCTCGCGCAGGTCGTCCTCGTGCGGCAGGAACACGATGCGGAAGTGCTGGTTGTCCGGGAAGTTGAAGCCCGAGCCCTGCACCAGCATCACGCGCGTGGCGCGCAGCACTTCCATGAAGAACTGGCGGTCGTCCTGGATCGGGTACATGCGCGGGTCCAGCCGCGGGAACATGTACAGCGCCGCCTGGGGCCGCACGCAGCTGACGCCGGGGATGGCGGTGATCAGCTCGTGGGCCAGGTCGCGCTGGCGGCGCAGGCGCCCGCCTTCCTTGACCAGGTCCTTGATGCTCTGGTAGCCACCCAGCGCGGTCTGGATGGCGTACTGCCCTGGCACGTTGCTGCCCAGCTTGATGTTGGCCAGCATGTTGATGCCCTCGATGTAGTCGCGCGCGGCGTCCTTGGCGCCCGACACCACCATCCAGCCGGCGCGAAAGCCGCACGAACGATAGGCCTTGGACAGCGAGTTGAAGGTCAGCGTCAGCACGTCGGTGGACAGGCTGGCCAGCGCGGTGTGGCGCACGCCGTCGTACAGCACTTTGTCGTACACCTCGTCGGCCATGATGACCAGGCCGTGCTCGCGCGCGATCTGCACGAGGCCCCGCAGCAGTTCGTCCGAGTACAGCGCCCCGGTCGGGTTGTTGGGGTTGATGACCACGAGAGCCTTGGTGCGCGGCGTGATCTTGGCGCGGATGTCCTCCAGGCGGGGCATCCAGCCGTTGTCCTCGTCGCACAGGTAATGCACCGGCTTGCCGCCCGACAGGCTGGCCACCGCCGTCCACAGCGGGTAGTCGGGCGCCGGCACCAGCATCTCGTCGCCCTCGGACAGCAGCGCGTTGGTGGCCATGCCGATCAGGTCGCTGGCGCCGTTGCCCAGGTAGATGTCGTCGATGGTGACGCCCTCGATGTCCTGCTCCTGCGTGTAGTGCATCACCGCCTTGCGCGCCGAGAAGATGCCCTTGCTGTCGGAATAGCCGGCCGAATCCGGCAGGTTGCGGATCATGTCCTGCACGATCTCCTCGGGCGGCTCGAAGCCGAACGGCGCCAGGTTGCCGATGTTCAGCTTGATGATCTTCTGCCCCTCGTCCTCCATCTGGCGGGCGGCGTCCACGATCGGCCCGCGCACGTCGTACAGCACGTTGGCCAGCTTGGTGGACTTGTGGATCGTCTTCATGAAAACCTCTCGCTCGGCAGGCATCCCCGGGGAAACCTAGAATTGGAACACATTCGCCCCCACGACCGCGCTGCCCGTCATGAAATTCCAGCCCGACCAGTTCGGCTCCGCCATCACCAGCTACGGCCCGGGCTGGATCGCCATTGGCGGCCAGCGGCTGGAGCACAGCGTGGTGCTGCACAGCACGGGCGAACACGCGCTCTGGGCCTGCGCCGGCTTTGACGAGCTGACCGACGCGCATTTCACGCCGCTGGCCGAGCTGCGACCGGAACTGGTGCTGTTCGGCAGCGGCGCCGCGTTGCGCTTCCCGCGCCCGGCCTGGGTGCGGCGGCTGATCGAAGCCGGCATCGGCGTGGAAACCATGGACACCGGCGCGGCCTGCCGGACTTACAACATCCTGGCCGGGGAAGGCCGGCGCGTGGTGGCGGCGTTGCTGGTGGAGCCCGGCAAACTTGAGACCGATCGGTTAGAATGACGGGCTTGCCACTGTTGCCCTGCGCCTGATCTGCCTGCGGCCCAAGCCATCCGGTCATGGCGGTTGCAGCAAATGCATGTGCATGGCTTCAGGTCGGCCCGCGTCACCCATAACACCGTCCGGAGATTGAAGTTCACATGGCGATCGTTGTCAACAAACCCCTGCCCGAATTTGAAGCGATTGCAACCGGCGGCGTCAAAGTCACCAACACCTCCCACATCGGCCAGGCCCTGGTCCTGTACTTCTACCCCAAGGACAACACGCCCGGCTGCACCACCGAGGCGATGCAGTTTCGCGACAAGTACAAGGACTTCGTCAAGGCCGGTGCCGTCGTCTTCGGCGTCAGCCGCGACAACATGGCTTCGCACGACAGCTTCAAGGCCAAGCTGGAATTGCCCTTCGAGCTGATCGCCGACACCGAAGAGAAGATGTGCCACATGTTCGGCGTGGTCAAGAACAAGATCATGTACGGCAAGAAGGTCAAGGGTATCGAGCGCAGCACCTTCCTGATCAACGCCGACGGCGTGGTGGTCCAGGAATGGCGCGGCCTGAAGGTGCCGGGCCACGTGGAAGAAGTCCTCAAGGCGGTCAAAGTCCTCAAGAAGGCCGCCTGACGCGGCCGGTGGCAGCACCGCTGGCTCATGCATAATGGGCCGCAATGTGGTTGTTCGCACACCGACCGATCCTCTCGCTGAAAGCCGCCGGGGCAGCCCAGGCGGCTTTTTCTTTGGCATCACGGCCCGCGGCTTTCCGAACGCCGGCCGGCATCGCCCTTCCTCGCTGACCCGACAAGCATGCCCCTGCCTCCCCCCCCTGCCAAGCGCGGCGCCCGACTGACGCCCGACGTGATCGACCTGGCGACCCGCCGCGCCAAGGTCAGCGCGACCACCCCGCCGGCCGATCAAGCCCAAGCGGCGACCCAAGTGAAGGCCCGCGCAGCGCAAGCGCCCGGCGCCCCCGCGCCGGCGGCGCTGCTGCAGGCGCCCGTGCACGCACCCGCTGCCCCGGCGCGCAAGTCCCCACCCGAGCGGCTTCCCCCCATGCCAACGCCGCGCGCGCGCAAGCCGAAGGCGAATGGGCCGGCGCGCCTGTTCGTGCTCGACACCAACGTGCTGCTGCACGATCCGATGGCGCTGTTTCGCTTCAAGGAGCACGACATCTTCCTGCCGATGATCGTGCTGGAAGAACTGGACGGTCACAAGAAGGGCATGTCGGAGGTGGCGCGCAACGGGCGCCAGACCAGTCGCCTGCTGGACGCGCTGGCCGGCGTCAGGGGCGCCGACATGGCCCAAGGCCTCAAGCTCGACTCCACCGGCCATGTCGAAGCCAGCGGGCACCTGTTCTTCCAGACCACGCCGCTGGACGCCACCATGCCCACCGCCCTGCCACCGGGCAAGGCCGACAACCAGATCCTCGGCGTGGTCGCCGCGCTCGAAAAGCAGCACGCCCCGCGCGAGGTGGCGCTGGTGTCCAAGGACATCAACATGCGCGTCAAGGCCCGCGCGCTGGGCCTGCACGCCGAGGACTACGAAAACGACAAAACCCTGGACGACGGCGACCTGCTGTACGCCGGCGTGCTGCAACTGCCGCCCGATTTCTGGACGCGCCAGAGCAAGGCCGTCGAAAGCTGGCAGGCGGGCAGCGCCACCTACTACCGCATCAGCGGCCCGGTGGTGCCCAGCCTGCAGATCAACCAGTTCGTGTATTTCGAGGCGCCGGGCGAGCCCAGCCTGTACGCGCGCGTGACCGAGATCCAGGGCAAGGTCGCGGTGCTGCGCACGCTGAAGGACTACACGCACCTGAAGAACGCCGTCTGGGGCGTGACGGCGCGCAACCGCGAGCAGAACTTCGCCCTCAACCTGCTGATGGACCCGGAGATCGACTTCGTCACCCTGGCCGGCACCGCCGGCACCGGCAAGACCCTGTTGGCGCTGGCTTCGGGCCTGACCCAGGTGCTGGACGACCGTCGCTACACCGAGATCATCATGACCCGCGCCACCGTCAGCGTGGGCGAGGACATCGGCTTTCTGCCCGGCACCGAGGAAGAAAAAATGGGCCCCTGGATGGGCGCTCTGGACGACAACCTGGAGTTCCTGGCCAAGGGTGACGGCAGCGGCGCCGGCGAGTGGGGACGCGCCGCCACCAACGAGCTGATCCGCAGCCGCGTGAAGATCAAGAGCATGAACTTCATGCGCGGGCGCACCTTCATGAACAAATGGATCATCATCGACGAGGCGCAGAACCTGACGCCCAAGCAGATGAAGACCCTGATCACCCGCGCCGGCCCCGGCACCAAGATCATCTGCATGGGCAACCTGGCGCAGATCGACACGCCTTACCTGACCGAGGGCTCCAGCGGCCTGACCTACGCCGTCGACCGCTTCAAGGGCTGGCCGCACGGCGGGCATGTCACCCTGGCGCGTGGCGAGCGCTCGCGGCTGGCCGACTTTGCCAGCGAGGTGCTGTGACTGCTCAGATACTATCGATTTGATAGCTTCCCGCGCTTATCTGGTAACGGCGCAATGCCGATATGCCGACAGGAAAGGCGTGAATCATCCTCACCCGACCCGATAGCGGGCGCACGGAAGTCCAGGATCATGGCTTCGGTGCCGGTTATCCACCGTCAGGATGGGCACAACCCCTGTGGTTGGACGGGTCATGACTTGGCCACCCCGACGTCCAGGGTCAACGGCAGGCAGTCCGACACGCAACCGCCGGCAGGAGTGGGCCGAGGGGGACGGCGCCGGTCGGTGCAGCACGGCGCGCGACGGCGCAATCCGAATCGACTCACCCGTCACACTGGCCAGGCCATCGATGATCAACGAATATGCTTGCGGCGATGACGGCGGCCACACCAGGCTGACGGCCGGCGCCTGGAGTGCGTTGGCACGGGTGCGCTGCCCGGTCGCGGCCACCACCAGCTCGCCTCCGTCCATCACCGCAGTCACCGCCACCGCGTGCGGCGCAGCGCCTGCGCGCGTCGTCAGCAGGTAGGCAAAGGGGTACTGCATCATCACCTCGGCCAGGCTGTTGAGCTCCACCGGAATGCTCATGGTCGCTTCCTTTCTCATGGGTGTGCGCAGGTATCCCGCGTCAGCATGATGCCCCCTCAGCGCATTATCGAGATCCAGCCGGCATGCCGTCGATCCGCTAGCGCCCTCGCACATCGGCCGGATCCCATTGTTGCGGCAACACGTGGCGATCGAACGCTCCGCACGGCCATTCCAGACATCCGGCAAGAAAAAACCCCCGCCAAGCCAGTGCCTGCGGGGGTGGCATGCCGGGCCAGCACGCGGCGGCCCGGTGGTCAAGCCGCGATCAGGCGGTTGCCACGCCCTTGGCGACTTCGGCGTATTCCTCGATCTGGTCGAAGTTCATGTATCGGTAGACGCTGTCCTTGTTCGCATCGACCACGCCCATTTCCTTGAGATATTCCTCCTTCGTGGGCAGGTACCCCAAGCGCGAGGCGATGGCGGTGAGCTCGGCCGAGCCCAGGAACACGTTGGTGTTCTTGCCCAGGCGGTTGGGGAAGTTGCGCGTGCTGGTGCTGATGACCGTCGCGCCCTCGCGCACCTGGGCCTGGTTGCCCATGCACAGGCTGCAGCCGGGCATTTCGGTGCGCGCACCGGCGGTGCCGAAGGCGGCGTAGTGGCCTTCCTTGATCAGCTCGCTCTCGTCCATCTTGGTGGGCGGCGCCACCCACAGCTTGACGGGGATGTCGCGCTGGCCGCCGAGCAGCTTGGCGGCCGCACGGAAATGGCCGATGTTGGTCATGCACGAGCCGATGAAGGCCTCGTCGATGTGGGTGCCGGCCACTTCGGACAGGAACTTGGCGTCGTCCGGGTCGTTCGGGCAGCAGACGATGGGCTCCTTGATGTCGCTCATGTCGATCTCGATCACGGCGGCGTACTCGGCGTCCTTGTCGGCTTCGAGCAGCTCGGGCTTGGCCAGCCAGGCTTCGACCTTCTCGATGCGGCGCTGCAGCGTCTTGGCGTCCTGGTAGCCGTCGGCGATCATGTTCTTCATCAGCACGATGTTGCTGGTGAGGTATTCCTTGATCGGCTCGGGGTTGAGCTTGATGGTGCAGCCGGCGGCGCTGCGCTCGGCCGAGGCGTCGGACAGTTCAAACGCCTGTTCCACCTTCAGATCCGGCAGGCCTTCGATCTCCAGGATCTTGCCCGAGAAAATGTTCTTCTTGCCTGCCTTGGCCACGGTCAGCAGGCCGGCCTTGATGGCGTACAGCGGGATGGCGTGCACCAAGTCGCGCAGCGTGACGCCCGGTTGCAGCTGGCCCTTGAAACGCACCAGCACAGATTCAGGCATATCGAGGGGCATCACGCCGGTGGCGGCGCCGAAGGCCACCAGGCCCGAGCCTGCGGGGAAGCTGATGCCGATGGGGAAGCGCGTGTGCGAGTCGCCGCCCGTGCCCACGGTGTCGGGCAGCAGCAGGCGGTTGAGCCAGCTGTGGATCACGCCGTCGCCCGGGCGCAGGGCCACGCCACCGCGGTTGCTGATGAAGGCCGGCAGCTCGCGGTGGGTCTTGACGTCCACGGGCTTGGGGTAGGCGGCGGTGTGGCAGAAGGACTGCATGACCATGTCGGCCGAGAAGCCCAGGCAGGCCAGGTCCTTGAGCTCGTCGCGCGTCATGGGGCCGGTCGTGTCCTGGCTGCCCACGGTGGTCATCTTGGGCTCGCAGTAGGTGCCGGGGCGGATGCCCTGGCCTTCGGGCAGGCCGCAGGCGCGGCCGACCATCTTCTGCGCCAGGGTGAAGCCGGCCTTGGATTCGGCGGGCGCCTGGGGCAGGCGGAAGGCGGTCGAGGCGGGAAGGCCCAGGAACTCGCGCGCCTTGCCCGTCAGCGCACGGCCAATGATCAGGTTGATGCGGCCGCCGGCCTGCACTTCGTCCAGCAGCACATCAGACTTGAGAGCAAAGTCTGCAATCTTGGCGCCGGCCTTCTCGATCTTGCCCGCGTAGGGGAAGATGTCGATGACGTCGCCCATCTCCATCTTGGAGACGTCCACCTCGATGGGCAGCGAGCCGGAGTCTTCCTGCGTGTTGAAGAAGATGGGGGCGATCTTGCCGCCCAGCGTGACGCCGCCAAAGCGCTTGTTGGGCACGAAGGGGATGTCCTCGCCCGTGGCCCAGATCACGCTGTTGGTGGCCGACTTGCGCGACGAACCCGTGCCCACGACGTCACCGACGTAGGCCACGACATGGCCCTTTTTCTTCAAGTCTTCAATGAACTGCATGGGGCCGCGCACGCCGTCCTTCTCGGGCTTGAAGGCGGCGTCGGGGCGGGTGTTCTTGAGCATCGCCAGGTAGTGCATGGGGATGTCAGGACGCGTGGTGGCGTCGGGCGCGGGCGACAGGTCGTCGGTGTTGGTCTCGCCAGGCACCTTGAAGACGGTGACGGTGATCTTCTCTGCCACCTTGGGACGGCTGGTGAACCACTCGGCGTCGGCCCAGCTTTGCATGACCTCCTTGGCCTTGGCATTGCCGCCCTTGGCCTTGGTGGCGACGTCGTTGAAGTAGTCGAACATCAACAGCGTCTTCTTGAGCGCCTCGGCGGCCACGCCGGCGACCTCGGCGTCGTCCAGCAGTTCGATCAGCGGGTGCACGTTGTAGCCGCCCACCATGGTGCCCAGCAGCTCGGTGGCGCGGGTCTTGGAGATCAGGCCCACCTGGATGTCGCCATGCGCCACGGCGGCCAGGAAGCTGGCCTTGACCTTGGCCGCGTCGTCCACGCCCGGGGGCACGCGGTGGGTCAGCAGATCCATCAGGAAGGCCTCTTCACCGGCGGGCGGGTTCTTGATCAACTCGATCAAGTCGGCCACCTGTTTGGCATCCAGCGCCAGGGGCGGGATGCCCAGGGCGGCGCGCTCGGCGGCATGGGCTCGGTAGGCTTTCAACATTTTGCTTTCTCCTGACAAGGTGATTTCAGTATTCAGTTCGTCCCGCTGGCGCGTGCGACACCCAGCCCATGCGCTGCACGAGACCGCGTCGGTGCCCGTCGCCAGGCGACTTACTTGCTTGGTCCGTCCAGCAGTCCGGGTTGATTGCTGGTCTTCATCTGTAGCGCGAAGTCGCGCTGCGCCGGTGTCACGCATTCGTCGGCGATGCGTTGGCCCAGGCGCTGATTCATCAGCATGGATTTGTTGCCCAGTTGCAGCCACATCGCGCCGGCACGGTTGTCTTCCATGCGGACGGCGCCGGTGCGGCTTTCCACCGGGTGCATGTAATAGCGTTGCTTGCCGGCCACGACATGGAAGAAGCCCGGGTTTTTCTCGTCGGCGGACACCGTCACGTCAGCGCCCAGCTCGCACTGAATGCGGCCGGTCTGGATGGTCTTGGAGATCTCCAGCTCGGCGTCGGTCAGGCGCTCGGACAGCGTCTGCACGGGGGTGTTCGCCTCCACCGCCTTGGCGGTCTTGGCCGGAACGCCCTTGCTGGTCGCGGCCTGCTTGACCGGCGCCTTCTTGACCGGCGCCTTCTTGACCGGCGACGTGGCCTGCTTGGCCGGTGCCGCCTTGTCGGTCGACGATGCCGCCTGCGTCGCACCCATGGACAGGCCCAATACGACAGCCAGGCAGGTGATGGCAAAAGGTTTCATGTGGGACTCGCTTTCGAGAAAATTCATCAACCTTCAATCATGACACGGTGAAACGTCAGAACCAGTGCGCCACCTCGGCCGGCAGCGGCCGACCGGTGGCATGGGCGCGCTCCAGTACCTGCCAGAAGTGGCGGTAACTGGCGCGATCGTGCAGGACACCCTGGTGGCTGATGGGCGCCCAGTCGGCCTGCTGCGCGGCCAGCAGGATGGCGCTGGCGGTGTCGATCTGCCGCTCGTCGGGAGCGAACGCCTCCAGGATCGGCCGGATCTGGCTCGGGTGAATGCTCCACATGCGCGAATAGCCGAACTCCCGTGCAGCACGGCGCGCGGCCACGCGCATGGCTTGAACGTCGCTGAACTCCGTCACCACGCAGTGCGCTGGCACCTTGCCGAACGCATGCGCGGCCGAGGCGATTTCGAGCTTGGCGCGCAGCACCAGCGGGTGCGTGAACTGCCCCTCGATGCCCATGCCTTCGGCCGGGATGGCGCCGCCATGCGCCGACACGAAGTCCATCAGGCCAAAGCTGAGCGACTGCACGCGCGGGTGGGCGGCGATGTCGAACGCACGGTGCACCGCGCCGGGCGATTCGATCAACACCTGCAGCGGCAGGCCAGGCGCAAAACTGCGCAGCAGCGTGCGTTCGGCCCGCGCCACATCGTCGAGCGACTCCACCTTGGGAATCATGATGTGGCTCAGCCGGTGCCCCGCCTGCCCGGCGATCTGCGCCATGTCGGCCTCGAACGCCGGGTGATCGACCGGATGGACGCGCACGCCGACGCGCGCGTCGGGCGCCGCGGCCAGCACCAGTTCGGTCACCAGTTGCGCGTGCTCGGCTTCGCCGCCCACAGGGGCGCCGTCCTCGCAGTCGAGCGTGACGTCGAACACGCAGGTGCCGAACTCCTGCGTCAGGTCGGCCTGCAATTGCAGGCTCTTGCGCATGCGCGCCGCGACGCCGCTGTAGTGATCACACACCGGCAGCACCACGGCACCGGCCTGGGCACCGAGAAGTATCTGTCTGGGGTGACGGGTCATGGCGGTCATCGGGGGCGGCCCACCCGGGCCAGCAGTCGCGCACCACGGGCCGAGCCGTCCCGTCGACCCAACCCGATAGCTATCAATAAAATAGCTGCTTGCGCTGGATCAGGGCCCACTTCAAGCACATTTGGCACTTGATTCCCGTGTCGAGCAACGCCAGCAGCCACGGCGATCAGAGCAGGTGCTTGACGCCGTCCTTCTCGCTTTCGAGCTCGGCCAGCGTCTTGTCGATGCACTGCTGGCTGAAGGCATCGATCGGCAGGCCTTCGACCACTTTGTACTGACCGTTCTCGCAGGTGACGGGGAAGCCGAACATGACCTCCTTGGGGATCCCGTACCAGCCCTGCGACGGAATACCCATGGTCACCCACTCGCCGCCCGTGCCCAGGGCCCAGTCGCGCATGTGGTCAATGGCGGCGTTGGCGGCGCTGGCGGCCGAGGACAGGCCACGCGCCTCGATGATGGCGGCGCCGCGCTTGCCCACCGTGGGCAGGAACACGTTGGCGTTCCAGTCCTGGTCGTTGATCATGTCCTTCACGCTCTGGCCGTCGATGGTGGCAAAGCGGTAGTCGGCGTACATGGTGGGCGAGTGGTTGCCCCACACGGCGAGCTTCTTGATGTCCTTGACGGCCTTGCCGGTCTTGGCGGCCAGCTGCGAAGCCGCGCGGTTGTGGTCCAGGCGCAGCATGGCGGTGAAGTTGCCCGCCGGCAGATCGGGCGCCGACTTCATGGCGATGTAGGCATTGGTGTTGGCCGGGTTGCCCACCACCAGCACCTTGACGTTGCGGCTGGCCACCGCGTTCAGCGCCTTGCCCTGGGCCGTGAAGATCTGCGCGTTGGCGGCCAGCAAGTCGGCGCGCTCCATGCCCGGGCCGCGCGGACGGGCGCCCACCAGCAGGGCGTAGTCGGTGTCCTTGAACGCCGTCATCGGG
>Ga0209922_100469_pt1 | contig 55695 bp, 58 predicted proteins | sample ThiBiot_500_biof_FD_183946 | JGI IMG/M metagenome (GOLD analysis project Ga0209922, IMG submission 183946) | Wastewater bioreactor microbial communities from Cape Town, South Africa - Thiocy_expt_500_biof (SPAdes) | ecosystem: Engineered > Bioreactor > Thiocyanate-remediating > Anaerobic-Aerobic ... | reverse complement strand
GAAGCTCAAATCGCTGTCGAATGCAGAAAGCTTCCTCAAGCCGGGCGTCTCGTTCGACAGGCTGGATGAAATCGCCAGGAGATGCAGCGATAATGAGGCCGCCAGACGCCTCAACCAGGCCAAAGCACAACTCTTTCAACTCATCAACAAATCTCGACAACGCGCCGCCTGAGTCAACTCCGATTGCCCCGCTCGCTCAGGCTCATGTGTGAATTGGAAAATACTTGCATCGCATCCTGCGGGGCGGCGATGCCGATCCGTTCACTGTTCCGCCTGGATGGTCGCGATCACCGCCGGCCGGGCAGCGACCAGGGCGTGATGCTTTTTGAGTGCCGGCCAGCGGTCGATCTCGATTCCCAGCTTGGGACACCAGCCGATGACGGTGAACAGGTAGGCATCCGCGACACTGAATCGCGCGCCCATGAGAAAAGGTCTGTCGGCCATCTGCCCGTCCAGCCAGTCAGCGCGGCGGGAGAACATTTCGATTTGCTGGACTTTCCATTCGGGGGTGATGTTCGGATTGAACAGCGCGCCCAGATTCTTGTGGAGTTCGGTGGCGATGAAGTTGAGCCATTCCATCAGCCGGTAGCGCTCCATCGTCCCCATTGGCGGGGCCAGCGCCGCCTCGGGTTTCTGGTCGGCCAGGTACTGCAGGACCACCGTGTCCTCGGTCAGCACGTCGCCGCTGTCCAGCCGCAGCGCCGGAACATAGCCTCTGGAGTTGACCGCCCGGTAGTCTTCGCCGGCCGCGGTAAGCTGCGTGGCCAGGTTCAGCTTGTCGATTTCGAAGGTATACCCCGCTTCGCGCAGGATGATATGGGCGGCCATGGAACAGGCGCCGGGCAGGTAATAGAGTTTCATGCAGGATCCTTTCGTGGTGAGAGGGGCGTCGTCGGGGTCGCCCAGGCTGTTAACTATAGGAACAATATCTCGCCCGAAGGGAAGACGCTGCGCGGCATCAAACCCGGGACCTTGCTCAGGAAACTGGCCCCCATCCGTTGTGGGAATCGGCTTCAAACGCAGGAAGGACGATGGGGGTTCGGCGGGTGGAATTCCTGATTGTTTTTGTCGGGTATTGGCCTACAAAGAATGTACGTCGTGTGTCAGATCCCGTGACACGCTTTCGGTTTCATCGTTACACAGGAGAAGTTCATCATGCGGAATATACATGTCGATTATCAGGGCCCGGACAAGGGCTTCCAGGCAGCCAGTCTGCTCGCGAAGGAAGTGGCGAAAGACAATCAGATGAAGGATCCGACCATCATGTCGTGGCATCGCAGCAGCCGCTTGGGAGAAACGGCGCCTTTTTATGACGGCGCCAATACCGAGACCTGGTGGGAAAAATACGGCGAGGGCAACGGCGGCAGGCTCGAGGTCGAGGTGGGTGACGATTACCAGTTCATCCTGATGGATGCGCGCGGCTTCGAGACCGTGGGCGACATGCCGCTACGCAACCTGACGGATCGAGACGGCAACCAGTACCTGTGCTATACGCCTTTGCAGGGAATGGAGTCATCGGTGCCCAGGCAGGAGGCCTGCATACTGCTGGATGGCTGGATGGCCGATCAGTTTTGAGGCTGTCAAGACGTCAGACATGAATGCCATGGGAGGGGCATTGCGATGAACCAGACTGTCAGGCTGCTCATGAGTCAGTTCGTGACGCATGATGTGAGGCATTTCATCGTCAGCAAACCGGAGGGCTTCTCCATCGTTCCCGGCCAGGGCGTGGAGTTGGCAATCGATCGTCCCGGCCTGCGCGAGCAGGGCCGGCCTTTCACCCCTACGGGGCTGGCCGACGACCGGGTGCTGGAATTTACCATCAAGGCCTATCCTGACCACGCGGGCGTGACCCAGGCGCTGCACCAGTTGACGCCAGGGGCTGAATTATTGATGTCGGAGCCGTTCGGTACCATCCATTACGAGGGGCCGGGCGTATTCATCGCCGGAGGTGCCGGAATCACGCCGTTCCTGGCCATCCTGCGCGACCTGGCGAGCAAGGGAGAACTGGACGGACAGACCCTGATCTTTTCCAACAAGACGCCACGAGACGTGATCTGCGAAAAGGAGTTGCGTCATGCGCTGGGCGAGCGTTGCATCCTGACCTGTACCGGCGCCGTCGCACCGGGGTATGAGAACCGGCGGGTGGATCGTGCGTTTCTGGAAGAAAGAATCCGGGACTTCAAGCAGCATTTCTATGTTTGCGGACCGCCCCCTTTCATGGATGCGGTCAACGGCGTACTGGCGGACCTGGGGGCGAGTCCGGAAAGCCTGGTGTTCGAGCGGTAGTCGCGCGCCGTACGGACGCGTGACGGCCAATGAAAACGGGGCATGACGCCCCGTTTTCATTGGCCTGGCCGTTCGTTTACAGCACCGGTTTGACGGTGGTCAGGCCCAATGCTTCCCAGTCCTGCATGCCGCCGCGGTACCACTTGATCTTGTGCGCGGGATAGCCGATTTTCAGCAGACCGCGAATGTTGGTGGGCGACTGGCCGCACCACGGACCGTTGCAGAACATGACGACCGTCTTGGCATTATCGAACATGTTGAAGCCATCCTGATTGCGGACGCCAAACTGCTTCTCCAGGATTTCCTGCACGGTAATGGGGTCGGAGTGGCCAATGTTCAGCTGGTCCCAGGGGATGTTGACCGCACCCGGGATCGTGCCTTTCTCGACCCAGTCCGGCGTGCGCGAGTCGATCACCAGAATGGACTTGTCGCCACCGCTCATTTTTTTCAGGTATTGAATGGTTTCAAGTTCGCCGATGGTCTCGACTCCCGGCGCCAGTTCGCCGGGTTGAACACAGAAGGGCGGACACTTGCGCGAGGTCTTGGCGAAATCAGGATTGATGGTGCGGTTCGGATCCTGATTGCGCATGATCGTGACCTTCTTGCCACCGTGCATGACGTCGACGGAAGGCTGGTCGGCGGTGATGTTCACGTCCAATGCGCTGGCCGCCATGGGCATGGCAAGCATGGCGAAGAGGGTGGATACGGCGATTAACGGGCGAAATTTCATTGTGTCTCCTAAAGTCATGTGGGAGATGCCATGGCGCGGGCTAGTGGCATTCCGGTTCTTCGTTGGGCGCACTGCTTGGGGTCTTGGCGGGATCCTCCTTTTTTTCCGAAGTGGATGGGTGTTGCTGGGCGCTGGCCACTTCCGGCCTGTCCTGCTGCGCCTCGGCGTCAACGGTCGCATGGGCGTTGGCGAATGTCAGGCTGAGCGCCGCGGCGGCGATGAGGGAGAAGCGGTTCATGCGTGCCATGGGAGGCCTCCTTGGATAGCGGATAGGGTTCCCGGAGCCATGAGCATATTACATGCCAATCATGTATTGATACATATCTGCATGATTTATAACAATATTATAATTGGTGATCGTGTGATCGTAACATGATTGTCAGGAAACATGTCATGACAACCGGACAGATCCTTCCTGTGCCGGGAATTCCGGTCTTGCCGCATGAGATCCGGATGCGGATTCAGCCTGGCTGACCTCGAATGGTCCGGGCCTATTGTGTGAAATAAAAAGGGCCGGGCGTAGCGAGAAACGCCTGACCGTGTTACCTCCCGTTACAACGCGTTACATCTTTGCATTTCAGGGACATCCTGGAGATACATCGTCTCACCAGAATAGATTTCACGCCGCGCCTGTCCCGGGCCGGTTCTTTTGACAACTTCCCTGAAGGAGAATGTAATGAAATGGGTTCCGAGTTCTTTGACCAAGCGCGCCCTGATGGCCGGTTTGCTTGCCGGCGGCGGAATTCTGGCGGCATCGTCCTTTGCCATGCCGGAGGGCAGCCCGGCCGGCCAACACGGCTGTGAAGTCCGGCACGGGCAAAACAGCCACGCTCAACGGGAAGCACGACGCACCGAGCACCTGTCCAAATTGAAGGAAAATCTCAAGCTTGCTCCCGAACAGGAAGCGGCATGGAATACCTTCACCCGCGCCACCCAGTCCGGAATGCATCCTGTGGGGAGCGACCGGCAGGCCATGCGGAGCGAATTCGAAAAGCTGAATACGCCCCAGCGCCTGGACCGGATGCAGGCCATGTCGGAAGCACGACATGCCAGAATGCTGGCGCGCAACCAGGCGATCAAGGCGTTCTATGCACAGCTGGATACGGCGCAGCAGAAAGTGTTCGATGCTGAAGCAATGCCCGGTCCCGGGCGGGCGCATGGCCATCACCGCGTCCAGTCCTGAATAGTCGGGGGATAGCCGGAAAAGCGTGGGCGGGCGACCGCGCACGCTTTTTTTCATGGAGGGCTGGCGGATCCGGACAGATTAATAAAAATGGCGCAATGGCCACACTTCAAATAGTATTCCGGGGCCAAAGATAGCCTGATGCCGATCGCCCTGCCCGAGCGAGCACACCAGGATAGGGCGGGGGATTGTTGACGATCGTCATTCAAGCCATCCAGACATCACGGCCCGATCAACAGGTGCCGTGAGCGGGGGCATATTCCGGACAGGAAAACGCATGCTTTTTCCGTTGATCGACGAACTGGCCACAACCGACATCGTGAGCGTGCCGCCGCGTGTGGCGGTGCGCGACGCGCTGCGGAAGATGTCGCAGTACAAGGTGCGTAACGTCATCGTGGAAGAGGAATCCGGCGGCTACGGCTTGCTGACCGCCTCCGATGTGGTTCGGCTCCGGTTTTCCCAGCCGGGTCTCGACGCCACGATCAGCGAGGCGGGTTACCACCCGCTGCCCTACATCGCCAAGGGAAGCAATCTGCTGGACGTGATCGAACTGTTCAACGACACGCACGGCTATGCGGCGGTGATCGACGAATCGAACCGGCTGTTCGGCATTGTGTCGAATACCGATATCCTTGCCAGCCTCGATCCGCAGTCGATGCTGCAACGCCAGCATCTGCGCGATCTGTTGCGCCGCCATGAAGTCAAGAGAATGCCGCACGATACGCCGCTGGGCGAGGTGCTGGCGTCTCTGGTGGCTCAGGATGACGCGGTAGTCGTGACCGATCAGGACACCGGTGTGGGGATCGTCACGACGCGCGATGCCATCCGCCTGTTGCAGGACGGGGCGGTGCTGGCCGATCCGGTGCATGTGCACATGTCGGTGCCACTCCGGACCGTGACCTGTGACCTCACAGTGGGCGAGGCGGTGGCGGTCATGCGCGACCTGAATTTCAAGCGGCTGGTGGTGGAAGACCCGCAAAGCCGGGAATTGATCGGCATCATCACCCAGCAGGATCTGATCGGTGTGGCCTACAGTCGCTGGGCCGAACTGATGCATCACCATGCGCTGGAACTGCGCGAAATCATCCATGTCCTGGAACACAAGACGGCGCGGCTGGAAAAGATCGCCGCGACCGACCCCCTGACCGGGATGGCCAATCGGGCACGCTTCGAGGAATTGCTGCGGACCGAGCAGGAACGGCATTGCCGTCTGCCCATGGTGCCGTTTTCGGTGCTGATCGCCGACATCGACCGTTTCAAGCATATCAACGACACCTGGGGCCACAATCAGGGCGATATCGTGCTACGTGGCGTGGCCCAGCATATCCAGGGGCAGTTGCGTCATATCGACACCTTGGCGCGATGGGGCGGCGAGGAGTTCGCGGTGTTGCTGCCGCAGACCGATCTCGAAGCAGCCCGTCTGGTGGCGGGCAGGATCTGCCGGTCGCTGGCGCAGAACGTATTCGAGCGGGTGGGATGCGTGACGGCCAGTTTCGGCGCCGCCATGTATCAGACGGGTGAATCCGCCGCGGCGCTGCTCGGCCGTGCCGACGAGGCGCTGTATCGCGCGAAGCGCAACGGCCGCAACCGGATCGAGTAGCAATGGGCAGACTTCTGGTGGCCGGCGCGCTTGCAGTCGCCGCCTGCTTCACGCTTGTTTCGGGTTTCCATAAGCCGAGCGGCCACGCGGCCACGGTTTCGCACGACGTTTCGCCGGCGGGACAGGACGCCAGCGATGCCGTCCTCGAACACGCCTTCGCGCATCGCATCGGCAAGCTGCAGGTGGCCGGGCAGGGCACGGTGGTGAAGCGGCTGCCGGATGACACCCATGGCAGCCGGCATCAACGTTTCATCCTGCGGCTGGCCTCCGGGCGTACGCTGCTGGTGGCGCACAACATCGATCTGGCCGGGCGCGTCGAGGCGTTGCAAGTAGGGGATACGGTGGCCTTTTACGGCGAGTACGAATGGAACCCGAAGGGCGGCGTGATCCACTGGACGCACCACGATCCGCAGGGACGCCATGTACCGGGGTGGATCAAACACGGCGGTCAGGTTTACCAGTAGGGACCGGGCCTCGCGGCCACGGAATTACCGGGAGTGGATGCCCAGATAAGCGGCCACGTCGGTTTCAATCCGGGCGAGTCGTTCCACCTGGCAGACGTCGCGAATCTCCTCGGACAGGGAGTGGGCCGCCGCCGCATGGTGGCTGGGCGCAAGGAGCGGCAGGCTGACGCAGAGGGCGGCCCTGAGGTGGGTGCGGGCACGCAGCAGGCGCAGGAATTTTTTCCAGGGTTGGCAGGACTGCTCGGGCAGCCGGATGTCCGCGGTGGCGGGATGGATGCAGCGGGGATATTCCCGGGATGTGTCGATGCAGCCGCCTTCCTGGTAGACCCCCTTGGGATCGCGCAGCCGCAGCATGCGCTGCAGGATATGCGCCACTTCTGCCGGGTCGTTCAGCGAGGCGCGGACCCGTGCCTCGACGAGGCGCTCGTCCATCTGCGGCTCGCCCTGCCCGTCGACGTAGACGCCGTGCCGCCAGTGATAGATTTCAAGGCACTTCGTCGTCAGGCTGAACGGCTGGTCGCGTTTCCAGAAATTGCTGAACAGGCCGCCGCCGAGATAGAACACCCACGAGCCTTCGTAGCCGGTGACGTCGGCGGAGCGCTCGTCGGGGTTGCGAAACCAGAGACGGTCGCCGGGAACGTAGTATTTCGGCGGCAACGGCGTTTCCATGGCGCCGTATTCATGCAGGAAGACATCGTGGAACTGCCCGGACATGATGGGCCGCTTCTCCCACTGGCGTTGCAGGCGCCGCAGCAGCGCGGGGTTGCTGATGGCCAGTTCCTGGGCCAGGGCGAGCAGGATGACGTATTCGGTCGCCCGGTAGCAGGAAAAGGCGTAGAGCTGGCCGGACGTGTCGGGCTGGGTGGCTTTCACCAGACCTTCGATCAGCGATCGGCCCGGCAGCAGGGTGAAGCCTTTGTCCTCGACGTAGGTCCAGTAATCCGCGGGGCGCTCGGCCTCGGTGGTGTGGAAATCGAGGGCCGTCCGGCGCGCGGCCTGGACGATATTGCGCCTGACGTGGACCGCCGAAATCACCTCGGCGGCACTGGGAAACACGAAAGCCACCGGCCCCAGCAGCATGGCCACCAGGATTTCCCGTTCCAGGTCGTCGATACGCGCCACGGGATCGAGGCGGAGAGACTCGGACAACCGGCCGGTGTCGAAATCGGGTGCCCACGCTTGTGCGAGGTTCGGCGGTAACCGGAAGCGGAGGGCTCGATCTTCCTGGTGGCTCTCGACCTGAGCATCGAGTGCCAGCGAGGCGAGGTAGGCGAGAAAGTCGTGGCGTGCGATGGCCAGAGCGGATTCATCCTGCGACTGGATCAGGATGCCGCCGCGGCGGGAAACGTGGGACGGGGTCATGGGGAAATGCCGGTCTGGTTGGGGGGGCTACATGAAGCGATCGAGCAGCCGGCGGCTGATTCTGTCCAGCCTGGACAGGTCGCGGATCAGGTACTGCACGCCGTGACGGTCGCTGATGAGCAGGCCGGTCGTGCCGAGGCGACGGATGTCTTCCTCGCCCTTGAGGATGAAGCGGGTCTCGCCGCGGTCGGTTTCGACCGTCCAGGTGCTGGGCGTGGCGAAGGTGGAGACTTGCCGCAGGCGGTGGATTTCCGGCATGAATTCGCGACTGGCCAGTTCGGCCTCGAGCAGTTCCCGCGTCGCCTCGGGCAAGTCGTCCAGGCGGTCGATCCAGGCCAGTTCGCGGCCATCCGTGCCCATCAACGCGATGCCCTCCATGGGGGCGGCGAGGGGAAAGGCGCGCACGGGGACTACCCCCTCGTGCACGCCGCCATCGAGGGCGGTCAGCCGGAGCCGGCCATGCGGGTCGCGCGTGAGCTGGAGAGAAGCGGTCGTCATGGCGGTCATTTCGGCAGGATCGATTTGGTCTCCGCGCGGGCCGCGGGCAGTTCGTCCAGGTCGGTGTCGACGTTGCGGGCCTGGGCCTGGTAGAGGCGGTAATAGTGGCCCTCGCGCGCCATCAGGTCGTCGTGGCTGCCGACCTCGACGATGCGGCCACGGTCCATGACGACCAGCCGGTCGGCCTGGCGCAGGGTGGAGAGGCGGTGGGCGATGGCGATCGTGGTGCGTCCACGCACCAGGTTGTCGAGCGCCTTCTGGATCTCCTTTTCGGTCTCGGTGTCCACCGAGGATGTGGCTTCGTCGAGGATGAGGATGCGCGGATCGATCAGCAGCGCACGGGCGATGGAGATGCGCTGGCGCTCGCCGCCGGACAGGCCCTGGCCGCGTTCGCCCACCAGCGAATCGTAGCCCTGCGGCAGGCGCAGGATGAACTCGTGGGCATGGGCGGCGCGCGCGGCGGCGACGATCTCCGCGCGGCTGGCGCCGGGCTTGCCGTAGGCGATGTTCTCGGCAACGGTGCCGAAGAACAGGAAGGGCTCCTGCAGGACGAGGCCGATGTGACGCCGGTATTCCGCCACCGGCAGCGAACGGATATCGACGCCGTCGAGCCGGATGGCGCCTTCGGCCAGATCGTAGAAACGGCAGATGAGGTTGACCAGGGTGCTCTTGCCCGAACCGCTGTGGCCGACCAGGCCGATCATTTCCCCCGGCTGAATGTCCAGGCTGAGGCCGCGGATCACGCCGCGGTTGCCGTAGCGGAAAGACGCGTCACGGATTTCGATCCGGCCCCGTACCCGGTCGAGGCGCGCCGGCCGGGCCGGTTCGGGGACGCTGGAGACATGGTCGAGGATGTCGAAGATCCGTTTGGTGCCGGCCGCGGCCTTCTGGGTCACCGAGACGATGCGGCTCATCGAGTCGAGACGGCTGTAGAAGCGGCTGATGTAGGCGAGAAAAGCGGTGAGCACGCCGACCGTGATCTGGTCACGGGCGATCTGCCAGATGCCGAAGGCCCACACGACCAGCAGGCCGATCTCGGTGAGCAGGGTGACGCTAGGCGAGAACAGCGCCCACGTCCGGTTGAGGCGATCGTTGACGGCCAGATTGTGCCGGTTGGCCTCGCGGAAGCGCTGCGCCTCGCGTTTTTCCTGGGCAAAGGCCTTTACCACGCGGATGCCGGGGATGGTGTCGGCCAGTACATTGGTGATCTCGGACCACACGCGGTCGATCTTCTCGAAGCCGGTGCGCAGCCGGTCGCGCACCAGATGGATCATCCAGGCGATGAAAGGCAGCGGCAGCAGGGTGACGAGCGCGAGCGCGGGGTTGATGGAGAACAGGATCGCCGCGGTCATGACGATCATCAGCACGTCGGTGGCGAAGTCGAGCAGATGCAGCGACAGGAAGACGCAGATGCGGTCGGTTTCCGAGCCGATGCGCGCCATCAGGTCGCCGGTGCGCTTGCCGCCGAAGTATTCCAGCGAGAGCTGCAGCAGGTGTTCGTAGGTGGTGGTGCGCAGGTCGGCGCCGATGCGTTCGCTGACCCGGGCGAGGATGTAGGTGCGGGCCCAGCCCAGGCCCCAGGCCAGCAGGGCGGACGCGAAAAGACCGGCAAGCAGCAGGGCGACGACCCCGGTATCGATCGGCTGCCCGTTCTGGTAGGGGATCAGCACCTTGTCCATCAGGGGCATGGTCAGGTAGGGCGGCACCAGCGTGGCGCCGGTGGCGGCCAGGGTCAGCAGGAACCCGGCCAGGAGCTGACCCCGGTAGGGGCCGGCAAAGCGCCACAGCCGGAACAGGGTCCAGGTCGACGGCGCCTCGTGCAGGTCGCGGCTGCACAGCGGGCATTCCGTCTGATCGGGCGGCAGCGGCGTCTTGCAGGCGGGGCAGACCGTTTCTTCCGGAGCGGACGCCGGCTGGCCGGAAAGGCGGGCCGCCTGTTGCAGCGCGAAGCGGTCGGCCAGGTGCAGGGCCGCGCCTTGGTGGGCCAGCGTAAACCGCCAGCAGGCCAGGCGTGAATCCGCATCGTGCAGTTCAAGTGTCCCGACGCCGGCATGATCGTGCTGCCGCAGGGACAGCTCCGTGCCCAGGGGCCAGTCTGTCCAGTTCGCCGCGGCGGACGAGCGGCTCAGCAGGCGCCGATCGGTCAGGATCAGCCGTCCCGCAGCAAAGGCCAGGCGGGCGTCGAGATCGGGTTCCAGCGCGGCCACCACCTGTTCGCCGGGGGCGAGCGGCGGATCCTCGGCTTGCCGGGAATCGGGGGCGCTTGCGGAGGCGCCGGCCAGGGGGGAGTGTGTACGGATCATGGAGGGCTGACGTCGTCCCGGCGGGCGGGGGATCCCGCAGGTACGGCAATATTTTTTTTCATGGATTCCTGTCAAGCCACACCAGACCGCCCCCGGAAAAGCGGGGTTTATTGTATGCTGCGCGGCGTGATTCCGTGTAACCCGAACGTAGCGAATAACAATCTTTTCCGGCGCAGCCCCGGCGCCCCGATCCGCTTTTACATGCCTGCCGCATTTCACTTCATCGTCCGTTCCGGACGTCTCACGTCGTGAGCAGAAGAACCATCGAATTCCTGCGTGTCATCCATCTGGACGGGCCGAATGTCTGGACCTACCGGGCCGTGCTCGAAGCCTGGGTCGACATCGGCGACCTCGAGGATTCGCCCTCCAACACGATTCCCGGCCTCTACGAGCGCCTGAACCGCTGGCTGCCCGGCCTGATCGAACACCGCTGCGGCGTGGGCGAACGCGGCGGTTTTCTGCTGCGTCTGCGTGAAGGAACCTGGCCTGCGCACATACTTGAACACCTCGTGATCGAGCTGCAGAACCTGGCGGGCATGAAGGTCGGCTTCGGCAAGGCGCGCGAGACGTCCCGGCGCGGGGTCTACAAGGTGGCGGTGCGTACCCGCAACGAAGCGGTCGGGCGCGCCTGTCTCCAGGCGGCTCGCGATCTTCTGATGGCGGCCATCGAAGACCGTCCGTTTGACGTCCCGGGTACCGTGACGCGCCTGCACGACCTGGCCGACCGGCGCTGTCTGGGGCCGAGCACGGCCTGTATCGTCGAGGGGGCGACCGATCGGCATATTCCCTTTCTCCGCCTGACCGACGGCAATCTGGTCCAGCTCGGCTATGGCGCCCGTCAGCGTCGCATCTGGACGGCGGAAACGGATCTCACCAGTGCGATCGCCGAAGGCATCGCGAGCGACAAGGATCTGACCAAGCGCCTGCTGCGATCCTGCGGGGTGCCGGTGCCGGACGGCCGTATCGTGGAAAGCCCCGAAGATGCCTGGGAGGCGGCGGAAGAAATCGGCCTGCCCGTCGCGATCAAGCCGGTCGACGGCAACCATGGCCGGGGCGTCTCTCTCGATCTTGCCACCCGCGAGGATGTCGAACGCGCCTATCGACTGGCCTTGCAGGAGGGACGCGAGGTGATCGTCGAGCGCTATATCCCGGGCAACGAACACCGCCTGCTGGTGGTCGGCTCGCGCGTCGTCGCCGCCGCGCGGGGCGAGGCGGCCTGGGTGGAGGGTGATGGCCGCTCGACCGTCGTCGAGCTGATCGAGCGCCAGCTCAACACCGATCCGCGCCGCGGCAGCACGGAAGACTATCCGCTCAACCGCATCCTGATCGACGAAGACCCTGCGGTCGGCCTCGAACTCGAGCGTCAGGGCCTGACGCCGGCGGCCATCCCGGCGGCAGGCCAGACCGTCCTGATCCAGCGCAACGGCAATGTCGCCTTCGATGTCACCGACAGGCTGCATCCCGACGTCGTGGAAACGGCCGTTCTGGCTGCGCGGGTGGTGGGGCTCGATATCGCGGGAATCGATCTGGTGGCGGGAGACGTCTCGCGGCCGCTGGTAGAACAGCAGGGCGCCATCGTCGAGGTGAACGCCGGACCGGGCCTGCTCATGCATCTCAAACCCGCCGGAGGAACACCGCGTCCGGTGGGTCGGGCCGTCGTCGATCACCTGTTTCCTGCCGGGGAAAGTGGACGTATTCCCATCGTGGGCATCAGCGGCTCGCAGGGAACGACCGCCATCGCGCATCTGGTCACGCATCTGGTGTCCTGCACCGGCAAGCGTACGGGGCTGGCGAGCCGCGAAGGGCTGTACCTGGGGCCGCGCCAGGTACAGTCCGGGAACTGCGCCAACTGGCGGATGGGCAGGCAGTTGCTGATGAACCGGGGCGTGGACACCGCGATCTTTGAACACGATGCGCGATCGATCCTCGCCGAGGGCTATGCCTACGACCGTTGCCAGGTCGGTGTGGTGACCGATTTCCAGATGGACGCTTCGCTTGCCGAATACTACGTCAGCGAGCCCGGGCAGATGGTCACGGTGATGCGCACCCAGGTGGATGTGATCCTGTCCGAAGGGGTGGCGGTGCTCCATGCCGCCGATCCGGCGGTGGCCGGGCTGGCCTCGCTGTGTGACGGTGCTGTCCTGTTTTATGCGCTGGATCCCGATCTGCCGCTGATTGCCGGACACTGCGAACGGGGAGGCCGGGCGGTGGTTCTGCGCGACAGCGAAGTCGTCATCGCGGGCGGCAGCGGCGAGGTGCCGCTCTTCAATCTGGCCAGCCAGGCGTTGCCCGCCCACGACAAGCCGGCTCTCCAGGCCCTGCATCTGCTTGCTGCGGTCGGGGTGGCGCTGGCGCTGGACATTCCGTCTGATCTGATCCGGGCTGCGATCGAAACCTGCATGGCGCTGCCGGTGCCCGCGAGCCGGATCTGACCATCGAATCAGGACATTCGGCAGGACGAATCGGCTACCGGATCCCGCACAGGAACAGAATTCATGGAAATCTCACGCATCCGCGCGCTGCGCGGCCCCAATCTCTGGAGCCGCCACACGGCCATCGAAGCCTTGATGCGCTGCACGACGGAAGAGACGATGATCGATGCAATCAGCGGATTCGAGGTGCGCTTGCGGGCGCGCTTTCCGGATATCGATCCGATGCGTCCGGTCGATCAGGAGGAAGACATTTCCATGGCGCACGCGCTGGCTTTTGCTGCCCTCGGCCTGCAGGCGCGGGTCGGATGCCCGGTCAGCTTCTGCGTCGTCTCGCCGACGGTGGAGCCGGGAGTCTACCAGCTGGTCTTTGAATACACCGAAGAGGCGGTCGGGCGATTGGCGCTCGAACTGGCCGGGTCGCTGTGCCGGTCCGCATACGACGACAGCCCGTTCGATCTGGAGGCCGCCCTGGCGCAACTGCGGGATCTGGATGAAGACGTCCGTCCCGGGCCGAGTACCGGTGCGATCGTCCAGGCGGCCCTCGCGCGGGGCATTCCCGTCCGCCGGCTGACGGCGGGCAGCCTGGTGCAGTTTGGCTGGGGAAGCCGGCAGCGGCGTATCCAGGCGGCCGAGACGGATACGACCTGCGCCATTTCCGAGGCGATCGCGCAGGACAAGGATCTCACCAAGACGCTGCTGGCAGCGGCGGGCGTGCCGGTGCCGCTCGGGCGCATCGTGACCGATGCCGAAGACGGCTGGACGGCCGCCTGCGAGATCGGACTGCCCGTGGTGGTCAAACCGCGCGACGGCAACCAGGGCAAAGGGGTGACGGTCAATATCCTGACGCGCGAGCATTTCATGGCAGGCTATGGCGCTGCCTCGGCCATCAGCGAGGAAGTGCTGGTCGAGCGTTTCATTCCGGGCCACGATTACCGCCTGCTGGTGATCGGCAATCGCCTGATCGCCGCTGCCCGGCGCGATCCGCCGCATGTGGTCGGCGACGCTGTCCATACGGTCAGCGAACTCGTTGAACTGGTGAATGGCGATCCGCGCCGCGGCGAGGGCCACTCCACCTCCCTGACCAGGATACGGCTCGACGACATTGCCCTGGCCCGCCTGGCCGTGCATGGCCTGGATGCGGCGTCGATCCCCGCCATGGGCGAGCGGGTCGTCCTGCGCAACAACGCCAACCTGAGCACGGGCGGCACCGCGACCGACGTGACCGACGATGTCCATCCGGATGTGGCGGCCCGTGTGGTGGAAGCCGCGCAGATGATCGGACTGGACATCTGCGGTGTCGACGCGGTCTGCCAGACCGTGCACAAACCGCTGGAGGAACAGGGGGGCGGGATCGTCGAGGTCAACGCGGCGCCGGGCCTGCGCATGCATCTCATGCCTTCCTATGGCAAGGGGCAGCCGGTGGGCGAGGCCATCGTCTCGACCCTGTTTCCGCCGGGCGAGGATGGCCGCATTCCCGTGGTGGCGGTGACCGGCACCAATGGCAAGACCACGACCGTGCGCCTGATCGCCCATTTGCTGACGCTTGCCGGCAAGCGCGTCGGCATGACCGCGACGGACGGCGTGTATGTGCAGGGCCGGCGTATCGATACCGGCGACTGCAGCGGTCCGAAAAGCGCACGCAATATCCTCATGCATCCGGATGTGGACGCCGCCGTGCTGGAAACGGCCCGCGGCGGCTTGCTGCGCGAAGGTCTGGCGTTCGATCGCTGCAAGGTCGCGGTGGTGACGAATATCGGCATGGGCGATCATCTCGGCCTCAACTTCATCACCACGGTGGAGGATCTCGCCGTACTCAAACAGGTGGTGGTGCAGAACGTCGCGCCGGACGGCGTGGCGGTGCTCAATGCCTGCGATCCCCGGACCGTCGAGATGGCCATCCATTGCACGGGATCGGTGATCTTCTTCGCCAGCGAAGCCCACCATCCCGTCATCGCCGCCCATCGCGCCCAGGGCAATCGGGTGATCTACCTGGACGGAGACCGCTTCGTCGCGGCCATGGGCGACATCGAACACCCCCTGCCCCTGGCAGGGATCCCGCTTACACGCGGCGGCACCATCCGTTTCCAGATCGAGAACGCGATGGCGGCCGCGGCTGCGGCCTGGGCGCTGGAACTGGACTGGGAGGTCATCCAGCGTGGCCTCGCCAGCTTCGACAGCACGGCACAGAACGTCCCGGGCCGCTTCAACCTGTTCGATTACCGCGGCGCCACGCTCATCGCCGACTATGGACACAACCCGGATGCCATTCTTGCGCTCGTCGGGGCGGTGGAGGCGCTGCCGGCGCAACGCCGGATCGTCGTGATCAGCGGCGCGGGCGACCGGCGGGACGAGGATATCCGCGAACAGACCCGGATCCTCGGCGCGGCATTCGACGAGGCCGTCCTGTATCAGGACCAGTGCCAGCGCGGCCGCGCCGAGGGCGAAGTGCTGGCGCTGCTGCGGGAAGGGCTAAGCAACGCCCCGCGCACGCGCGACATCGAGGCGGTCACCGGCGAATTTCTTGCCATCGATATCGCCCTGTCGCATCTCAAGTCCGGCGATCTATGCCTGATCCTGGTCGATCAGGTGGAAGAGGCTCTGGCCCATATCACCCGGCGCATCGCCAAATCCTGAGCGGCCACTGCCCGGGCGAGCGGAACCCCGACAGGCGGGTAGGCGCACGCGGGCGCCTCGCCTGAACTAATCACAAACTGCCTCGATCCAATGGGCTGCCAAGGGGCAGCACCGCATCCCTCGACCATGCCTCGGGGAAAACTGCTTATTCAACCATGAAGATGGAGACCTCAATGAGCGTTTCATGGCAGGACAGTATCTATCAGCAACGCGAAGAACTGGCGCGCATCCTGCGCGAGCCGTTGACGCAACTGGCCGGGCAATGCGCACCGGCCTGGGGCGATGGCAAGGCGCTGGACGCCCTGCTCGCCGCGCACTTTGCCGACATTCCGTATTGCACGTTTCTCTACTGCGTGGAAGCCGACGGCGTACAGATTTGCAACAACGTCGGCCGCACCGGCGTCGAGCCGGGCTATCTCGGACGCGACCGCTCGCAACGTCCGTACATGAAGGAAGCGGTCCCCAACTGGGGATTCCTGCTGTCGGATGCCTACATCAGCCTGAGAGGGCGCCGGCCTTCGCTCACGGCGTTGCAGGTGATCGGTCGGGATTTCCGGACCCTGGGCTATCTCGGGGCCGACTTTGACCTGCGCAATCTGCCGGTCACCTCCGCGCTCTACGAGGAACCAGGCAATTGGCGGCAGGTAAAAGGCGATCCGGCGATCCGCGGCACCGTATTCCAGCAGTGCCGGATTGAAAGCCCGATGGATGGCAATCTGGAGCAGGCCCTGTCGATCCTCGAAGAACTGTTGACCCAGCGTGGCGTGTTTCAATGCCAGATCCATTTTTCCAGCAGCCAGGCGACGATCTGGACGGTGAGCGATCCACTTCGCTATCGCATCCTGGACGCCGATGCGCTAAGCGATCCGGACATCTGCCTGGTCTATCCTTCCTGCCCCTATCCTGCCGACGCGGTCATTCCGCCGACCGACATCAAACGGATACTCGCGACGCTACAGACCCTGCGTCTCGCCGATCCGACCTTTTACCTGCGCATGGCCTCGATCAATATTTTCAATGGCATGGTGAGCGTGACGTTTTCATGCGATGGCTCTCATTACATGTCGCATGCCGAATTCCTGACGAAGGACGCGTCGTTCTGGTTCTGATTCCGTACCAGGATCGACAGGAATCATCGCCGAGCGCGATAATCCCGTATCGAGCGGGCATTGGGCCTGAATTTTCCGGGCGGAGGCACCATGAACTTCACACCATTCATCCGTGCGATCGGCTGCATGCTGATGCTGGCCATGCCGGCGGCGATGGCGCAGGAACTGGCGCCCTCGCTGTCGGGGCGGACGCTGGTGAATGTCGACCCGCACGCGCATTACAAGGTGGTGTACGACATTCATTCCGCCGAGACGGCAGCGGGCATCAGCAAGGGGCTGTTCTACGCGCGCGGCCTGATCGAGGCCTACCGCAAGCAGGGCGTCACGCCGAAGCAACTCGATATCCATCTGGTACTGCACGGCGACGCCGCCAAATATCTTCTCATCAACACGACCTATCGCGACGTCGTGGACGATCCCTTCGCGGTCAATCTCAATACGGAAGTCACCCAGGACTTGCTGCGCCTTGGAGTGAACGTGGAAATCTGTCACAGCACGATGAAATCGAATGGCTGGACGGCCGACGATGTCCTGCCGGGGGTGGCGATCGTTCACGACGGCTATACACGCCTCATCCAGATGGAGAACAAGGGGTACGCCTATATCGGCGGATTCTGAACGGAGCGCACGGCTGCGCCTGAGGCCATCGCTTCATCGGCATGTCCACCACTCTCGACGTGATGCTCGCCTCACCGATGTTCAGCCTGCTGAAGCCTGTTCTGACCCGGTCAGGAATCTGCCGCCGTGACGCGCTCGCGACCATTGGGTTAATATCAGGCCGCCATGACCTGGTTCCATACAGGATTCCCTTACGTCCAGAAACGCCATCGCGTCGGTCTGCTCTCGCGCCGCCTGTGGGTGCGCCACATGCTGTTCTGGAGCGGTGCGGTCGGCGTGGGATTGACGGCCACGGCGTTTGCCCTGAGCAGCAATTATGCCCAGATGCTGTTCCGTCTGGTGGTGACGGCTTATCCCTGGCTTCCCCTGCTGATCACGCCCCTGACATTTGCCGGCGTGGCTGTCCTGACGCGGCGCTATTTCAAGGGTGCTGAGGGCAGCGGTATTCCGCAGACGATCGCGGCGATCCGCATGACCGACGGCCACGAGCGTGACGCGGTCCTGTCGCTGCGTGTGGCGGTGGGCAAGATGTTCCTGACCTGCATCAGCCTGATGGGTGGCGCCAGCGTAGGCCGCGAAGGTCCTACCGTCCAGGTGGGCGCGGCGCTGCTATACAACCTGCGCTGGCTGGTTCGCTTTCCGCGGCATCTGAGGGAGCGCGGCCTGATCGTGGCCGGCGGTGGCGCCGGCGTGGCGGCGGCCTTCAATACGCCGCTCGCAGGAATTGTTTTTGCCATTGAAGAAATGGCTCGCTCGTTCGAAGAACGCACCAGCGGCACGTTGATCACCGCCGTCATCATTGCCGGCCTCGCGGCAATCTACGTGCAGGGTGACTACACCTATTTTGGCGTGACCAATGCCACGCTCTCCGGCCTGTCCGGCTGGGGCGGCGTATTGCTGTGCGGCTTGGCCGGCGGCTTGCTGGGCGGGGGATTCAGCCGCCTGCTGCTGGCCTTTTCGACCTATGGCCTGCCCGGGCGGGCCGGGACATTCGTGCGCACCCACCCCGTGAAATTCGCCGCGCTTTGTGGCCTGCTACTCGCACTGATCGGCCTGGCGTCCGGAAACACCGTTTACGGCAGCGGCTACGCAGAGGCCAGGCATCTGCTCACGGGGACAGAAGTCGTTTCCGCAGGATATGGCCTATGGAAAATACTGGCGACCTTCGTGTCGTTCATCAGCGGCATTCCCGGCGGACTGTTCGCCCCCAGCCTGTCGGCCGGTGCGGGAATCGGCCAGCTTGTAGCGGGTCTGTTCAGCCAGACGAATCCGGCGGCACTGATCGTGATCGGTATGGCGGCCTATTTTTCCGGCGTCGTCCAGGCGCCCATCACCGCTTTCGTCATCGTGATGGAAATGACCGGCAATCATGACATGATGGTTCCCCTGATGCTGGCAACGCTGCTCGCTACCGCCGTTTCCCGTATCGTGTGCCCGAGGCCGTTGTACAAGGCGCTGGCGAGCAATTATCTGGCCCGTGCGCGGCCTTCCACTACCTAGCGGCTGCAGCAGAAAACGCGGGTGATCGATATGCAATGCCGTTTCTGCTGCTTGTTTTCTCCGGAGCGCAGTCGATGAAAATTCCAACCATCAGTGTACTGGCGCTGTCGCTGGCGATACTTGGCTGCAGCAAGCTGACGCTGGAGAACTATGACAGGATCACCATGGGCATGCCCTATGACGAGGTCGTCCGGCTGATCGGAGCGCCCGATCAATGCGACGATGTCATGGGGGTGCGCAACTGCTCATGGCGCGATGGCAAACGTTCCATTGATGTGAATTTTCTTGCAGGTCAGGTCTTGCTGTTCTCGTCCAGCAATCTGAAATAACGCGCACCAGGGCGGGCGCGGCAGTGTCCCGCCCACAATGATCCGGCAACAGAGTCGCCATAGAGGTTCATCCCGTTACAAAAATGGAAAAGTACGACCTGATCACATCATCCATCCTCCGACTGAATGAACTGCTGCCGCTGAAGGCGCGTCAGGGCGGGCATACCCCGGCGCTGCAGGACCTGCATCGGGCGGTGATCAGCTCACTTGTCATGCGTGGGCGTCCGCCCACCCGGGCAGAGGTTGCGGACCGGGTGGGCGGACAGCAGGTCGACGCCGCGCTCGCCCTGCTGGGGAACGACGATCTCATCGTGCTGTCTCCGGACCGGCGGGACATCCTCGGGGCCTATCCCGTCACATCGGAAACGACGCCGCACACACTTGAAGTCAATGGGCATACGATCCACGCCATGTGCGCGCTCGATGCGCTGTCCGTCGCGCCTGTGTTCGATTGCGTGGTGAATGTCCGTTCGCATTGCCGGATGACGGGCGAAGCGATCGCGCTCAGCCAGAAGGGTGAACGCATCACCGGCGCCTGGCCTGTCACGACACGGGTAGGCGTGCGCTGGCGGCGGCCGTCAGGCGACTGTGCCGCGCACAGCCTGTGCAGGGAGATGGTCTTCCTGAAAGACGATGACGTCGCGCGCCAATGGCACGGGAGCGACTTGCAGGGCCACAGCGTATACACGCTGGAACAGGCGCTGGCCTTTTCTGTGGGCTATTTCAGGCCGCTGCTGTGAAAGCCTGCCCGAGGGCACGGCACTTCAGGATTGGCAAATAACGCCGATCATTCCTTCGAGAGGCCGCGAAAACGTTCGCGCAGGATCAAGCCGGAAATGCCCTGAAGCCGTCCTGTCGGGCTTGCTGGCCAGGCCTCGCTACATGCCCGCACCAAAGGGGGGGATGATGTCGCAGCAACCTGCAGGTTTGACCGACTGGATCGCTTTTCTGGGACGGGCCGAGATTCCCGTTCTGGCACATACTGTGCGCGAACTGGAGCGTCTGCATGAGAACGAAGCCCAGCTCAACGCGCGCGCGGTCGCCGATGTGGTCACGGACGATCCGCTGATGACCGTCAAGCTGCTGCGCTATATGCAGATGCACAAGCATCGAAACCAGACGCACGAGTTGGTCGATGTGAAGCAGACACTGCTGATGATGGGGCTGGATACCTTCTTCCGCGAGGTTCCGCCCACCCCGATCGCGGAAGACATGCTCCAGGAACATCGTGCCGCGCTGGTGTATCTGCTGCATACGGTCCGGCGTGCGCAGCGCTCGGCCTACTACGCCTTCGACTGGGCATTGCGTCTGCACGACATGCATGCGGAAGAGGTGCAGGTGTCCGCGCTGCTTACGCATATGTCAGAAATGCTGATGTGGTGCTTCAGCCCCGAACGGATGCTTGAAATCCAGCGTTTGCAGGCGGCCGATCGCACCATGCGCAGCGCCGACGCCCAGAAACTGGTGCTGGGTTTTGCCGGCCTGGAACTGCAACGCCAGTTGACCGTGGCGTGGCGTCTGCCTGAATTGCTGAGGAACCTGACGGATCCGGCACTGGCCCGGTCGACCCGGGTACGCAACGTCATGCTGGCGGCCAATCTGGCACGGCATTCCGCACAGGGCTGGCACGACGCCGCCTTGCCGGACGATTTCGACGAAATCGCCGCGCTGCTCCATATGAATCCGAACAAGGTGATGGCCCTGGTGAAAGCGGGCCCCTCGATCACCTGAGACCAGCCGTTCGGGTTTTCCGGCGGGAAGACGGGGGCAGTCCTGCCTGAATGTGACGGTATTTTCAGCCGGCTGGCGAATTGGGCAATGGCCTGTCCAGCCGGCTACCCGGATGAATTCCGCATCAGACCCTGCATCAGCAGTCGACGCCGCATTACCGGTCGCTTGCGACGGGAACGCACGTCACGCCACGCTGCCAAAGCTGCGGTCGGTAGCAATGTACGGCGCCTTGAGACCGGCAATACGGCAGCTTTGCGCAACAGGCCCGCCCGGGAAGACGGTATAAAGATATTTCATGCCGCCTTGCGGGTGGAAGCGCTCATCCAGCGCGTCATGCAGGTCACGCAGGTTGATGATGGTGTCGTCGGCATGCTGCACGTAGTAATGCTGAAGGGCGCGAATCACGTTCCAGTGATCTTCGGTCAGTTCAAGGCCTTCTTCGCGGGCAATCTTCATTGCATCGTTGCACGTCCACTCCATCGGAGCGTCCGGAAAATCGGGGTCGGGCCTGGATTGCCCGATCAGATGATTGATATCGGCTGATTCGCGTGACATGGCCTCTTCCTTCCAAGTCTTGTGTACAGGTTTTAAAGTTAGGTCAGCGTCCCGGGAATGCAAGCCGGCGCTGCGCGACCGGCAGACCGGGACCCTGACTGACGCTTTCGACCGTTCCGTACTGGCCGCATAATGCGCGCTGCGTGTTGGCCGTGCGTGCGGCAGCCTGAGTTCATGTCCAATCTCCCATACTGGCGTCTGTCCGGTTTCTATTTCTTTTATTTCGCCTTCGTTGGCGCCATGTCGCCGTTCTGGGGGCTGTATCTGCAGTCGCTGACGTTCAATGCGTTCGAGATCGGCGTGCTGATGTCGCTGCTGCAGGCCATGCGGATCTTCGCGCCCAATATCTGGGGGCATATCGCCGATCAGACCGGGCGGCGGACGACGATCGTGCAGATCGCGGCATTCGGCAGTGTGCTGGTATTCAGCGGCGTGTTCTTCGGCAGCGGTTTCTGGTGGATGTTCACGGTGATGGCCGCGCTGGGTTTTTTCTGGAGCGCGTCGCTGCCGCTGGTCGAGGCGATGACGCTGTCGCATCTGGGTGAACGTACCGACGCCTACGGCCGTATCCGCCTGTGGGGATCGGTCGGCTTCATCCTGATGGTGGTGGGACTGGGCTACGCGTTCGATCATGTGGCGATCGGCTGGCTGCCCTGGGCGGTGCTGGGGGTGATGCTGGGCATCACCGCCTTCGCCCGGGTGATCCCCGAAGCGGAAATCCTGCCGCATCACACTGACCATCATTCGGTGTGGGCAGTCGTGAAGCGTCCCGATGTGGCGTCGCTGCTGGCTGCCTGCATGCTGATGGCGGTGACGCACGGCCCTTACTACACTTTCTATTCGATCTATCTGGTCGACCATGGGTACGAAAAATCCACCGTAGGCTGGCTATGGGCGCTCGGCGTATTGTGCGAGATCGGAATGTTCCTGGTCATTCCGCGCATTTTCGCGCGGGTGACGCCGCGCCGGCTGATCCTGGCCAGTTTCGCGCTGGCGGTGCTGCGCTTTCTGCTGATCGCCTGGGGGGTGGAATCGCCCTGGCTGGTGTGGGGTGCGCAGACGCTCCACGCCTTCACTTTCGGCACCTTCCATGCCTCCGCCGTGGCGCTGATTCATCAGCATTTCCGCGGCCGCCACCAGGCGCGCGGGCAGGCGCTCTACACCAGTCTCTCCTACGGTATCGGCGGGACGATCGGCGGTCTGGCCAGCGGCCTGACCTGGGAATCGCCGGGGCCGGCGTGGACCTTCACCCTGGCCGCCGCCAGCGCCGCGCTGGCCTGGGCGGTCTATGCGGCCTGGGGAGAAACAAAACCCGTGCCAGTAGGCTCAAAGCTATGAAATAATCAACGTTTTACGCGCTATACAGCCCCATTTCGCATGTCCGGCCAAACCCTGTTCAAGAAATTGTGGGACGCCCATGTGGTTCATGTCGAACCCGATGGCACCACGCTGCTCTACATCGACCGCCATCTGGTGCACGAAGTCACCAGTCCGCAGGCGTTCGAAGGGCTGAAGCTGGCGCGCCGCACGCCGCGCCGCGCCGATGCCGCCATCGCCGTGCCCGACCACAACGTGCCGACCACCGACCGCAGCCAGGGCATCGCCGACCCGGTGTCGCGCCTGCAGGTCGAGACGCTCGACGCCAACTGCGCCGAGTTCGGCATCACCGAATTCAGGATGGACGATATCCGTCAGGGCATCGTCCACGTCATCGGTCCCGAAGAAGGCCTGACCCTGCCCGGCATGACCGTGGTGTGCGGCGATTCGCATACCTCGACGCACGGTGCGTTTGGGGCATTGGCGTTCGGCATCGGCACCTCCGAGGTCGAGCACGTGCTCGCCACGCAATGCCTGTGGCAAAAGCCGTCGAAGACGATGCTGGTCAAGGTCGAGGGGCAGCTCGGACGCGGCGTCACCGCCAAGGACGTCGCGCTCGCCATTATTGGAGAAATCGGCACCGCCGGCGGCACCGGCTATGCGCTGGAATTCGGCGGTTCGGCGATCCGCGCGCTGACGATGGAAGGCCGCATGACGCTGTGCAACATGGCGATCGAGGCGGGCGCGCGCGCCGGCATGGTGGCGGTCGACCAGACCACGATCGACTACGTCAAGGGCCGGCCCTATTCGCCCACGGGCGCGGCGTGGGACCAGGCGGTGGCCTGGTGGAACACGCTGCATTCGGACGCCGACGCGGTGTTCGACCGCGTGGTCGAGCTCGACGCCGCGACGATCGCGCCGCAAGTCACCTGGGGCACCTCGCCCGAGATGGTGACGACGATCAACGGTCGCGTGCCGGACCCGGCCGCCGCGCCGAGTGAGGTCAAGCGCCACGACTGGACGCGCGCGCTGGAATACATGGGCTTGCAGGCGGGAACCCCGGTCGCAGGGATCGCGGTCGACAAGGTGTTCATCGGCTCGTGTACCAACTCGCGGATCGAGGATCTGCGCGAAGCCGCCGCCGTGGCTAGCGGCCGCAAGGTCGCGTCCAACGTCAAGCTGGCGATGGTGGTGCCGGGCTCGGGCCTGGTCAAGCAGCAGGCCGAAGCCGAGGGCCTGGACAGGATTTTCCTCGCCGCCGGCTTCGAATGGCGCGAACCGGGCTGCTCGATGTGCCTGGCGATGAACGCCGACCGCCTGGAACCGGGCGAGCGCTGCGCCTCGACTTCCAACCGCAACTTCGAGGGCCGGCAGGGGCAGGGCGGCAGGACCCATCTGGTCAGCCCGGCGATGGCGGCTGCGGCGGCCTGTGCCGGACATTTTGTCGATGTACGAAACTTTTAAGGAGATAGCATGAAGCCAATGATTGCCCTGATGATCGCCGCTGCCCTGGTGCTGGCCGGCTGCAACACCGTGCGCGGCGTGGGCCAGGACATCGAGAAGGCCGGCGAATCCATCCAGAAATCCACCAAGTAAATGCAGGCCTTCACTGTTCACGACGGACTGGTGACGCCGCTCGACCGTGCCAACGTCGACACCGACGCCATCATCCCCAAGCAGTTCCTGAAGTCGATCAAGCGCGCCGGCTTCGGCCCCAACCTGTTCGACGAATGGCGTTATCTCGACCACGGCGAACCCGGCAAGTCGAATCACGACCGCCCGCTGAATCCGGAATTCGTGCTGAACCAGCCGCGTTACCAGGGGGCGTCGGTGCTGCTGGCGCGCGAGAATTTCGGCTGCGGGTCCAGCCGCGAGCACGCGCCGTGGGCGCTGGAAGACTATGGATTCCGCGCCATCATCGCGCCGAGTTTTGCCGACATCTTCTACAACAACTGCTTCAAGAACGGCATCCTGCCCATCGTGCTCGACGCGGCCGTGGTGGATCGCCTGTTTCGCGAGTGCGGCGCCAACGAGGGTTATGCCCTGACCGTCGATCTGGACAAACAGACGGTGACGACGCCCACGGGCGAAGCCATCCCCTTCGATGTGGACGCGGGGCGCAAACACCGCCTGCTCAACGGTCTGGACGACATCGGGCTGACCTTGCTGCAGGCCGACAGGATCAAGGCCTACGAAGAACGGCGCAAGGTCGAAGCGCCGTGGTTGTTTGCATGATTTTTTCATCCGCGAATACCCATCTGGGTATTCGCCGATAAAGGGTTTTGAAAACATGAAAATTGCAGTCTTGCCGGGTGACGGCATCGGTCCGGAAATCGTCGCGCAGGCGGTCAAGGTTCTCGACGCATTGTGCGCCGACGGCGCGAAGATCGAAATGGAGGCCGCGCCGATCGGCGGCGCGGGTTACGACGCGGCGGGCGATCCGCTGCCGGAAGCGACGCTCAAGCTTGCGCGCGACGCCGACGCGGTGCTGCTCGGCGCCGTCGGCGGGCCGCAATACGACACGCTCGACCGCCCGCTGCGCCCCGAGCGCGGCCTGTTGCGCATCCGCAAGGAACTGAATCTGTTCGCCAACCTGCGCCCGGCGCTGCTGTACCCGGAACTGGCGGGCGCGTCGTCGCTGAAACCCGAAGTGGTGTCCGGGCTCGACCTCATGATCGTGCGCGAGCTGACCGGCGACGTCTATTTCGGCCAGCCGCGCGGCATCGAAGTAAGGTCAGGCCCAACCGGGGCGAGCGAACGCGTCGGCTTCAACACCATGCTCTATTCGGAATCGGAAGTACGCCGCGTCGCCCACGTCGCCTTCGGCATCGCGATGAAGCGCGGCAAAAAGTTGTGCTCGGTGGAAAAATCCAACGTGCTCGAATGCTCCGAGCTGTGGAAGGAAGTGATGATCGAGGTGTCGAAGGACTACCCCGAGGTCGAGCTTTCGCACATGTACGTCGACAACGCGGCGATGCAGATCATCCGCGCACCGAAGCAGTTCGACACCATGGTCACCGGCAACATCTTCGGCGACATCCTGTCGGACGCCGCGTCGATGCTGTCCGGCTCGATCGGCATGCTGCCGTCGGCCTCACTGGACGAACACAACAAGGGCATGTACGAGCCGATCCACGGCTCCGCGCCCGACATCGCCGGCAAGGATCTGGCCAACCCGCTCGCGACCATCCTCTCGGTGGCGATGATGTACCGTTATACCTTCGCCGATCTGGCGACGGCCGACCGCATCGAGAACGCCGTGAAAAAAGTGATTGCGCAGGGCCTGCGCACCGGCGACATCTGGACCGAGGGCACGCAGAAGGTGTCGTGCAGTGAGATGGGCGACGCGGTGGTGAAGGCGCTGGCGCGCTAGGACTTGGGAATTAGGGGTCAGGATTCAGGGGTCAGGGGATGAGCGGCTACAGGCCGCGCAATTTTCAAGGCGCGGGCTGTGCCCGCACCGCCCCTGAATCCTGATCCCTGAATCCTGACCCCTCAACAGGAGAAAGAAAATGATGAAAGTAGGCTTGATCGGCTGGCGCGGCATGGTGGGTTCCGTGCTGATGGGCCGCATGAAGGAAGAGCGCGACTTCGACCACATCGAACCGGTGTTCTTCACCACGTCGAATGCCGGCGGCAAGGGCCCCGATATCGGCCGTGACGTGCCGCCGCTGAAGGATGCCCACAGCATCGACGACCTGAAGGCCTGCGACACCCTCATCAGCTGCCAGGGCGGCGACTATACGAAGGAGATCTACCCGAAGCTGCGCGCGGCGGGCTGGAACGGCTACTGGATCGATGCCGCCTCGGCGCTCAGGATGCAGGACGAGGCCATCATCATTCTCGACCCGGTCAACAAGAAGGTGATCGAGGACGGCATCGCCAGCGGCGTCAAGACCTACGTCGGCGGCAACTGTACGGTGTCGCTGATGCTGATGGCGATGGGCGGGCTGTTCGACGCGGGTCTGGTCGAGTGGGTCTCGCCGATGACCTACCAGGCCGCTTCCGGCGCCGGCGCGCGCAATATGCGCGAGCTGATCGCCCAGATGGGGGCGGTCTATGCCGAGGTGAAGGACCTGCTGGCCGATCCGGCTTCGGCGATTCTCGAAATCGACCGCAAGATGGCTGAGTTCATCCGCTCCGAGCGCTATCCGGTCGACGCCTGGCCGGTGCCGCTGGCGGGCAACCTGATCCCGTGGATCGACGTGGCGCTCGAATCCGGCCAGTCCAAGGAGGAATGGAAGGCGCAGGTCGAAGCCAACAAGATCATGGGCCGCAGCGACAAACCGATTCCGATCGATGGCCTGTGCGTGCGCGTCGGCGCGATGCGCTGCCATTCCCAGGCGCTCACCATCAAACTGACCAGGGATGTCCCGCTGGCCGACATCCACGGCTTGATCGCCGCCCATAACCCGTGGGTGAAGGTGGTGCCGAACGACCGTGAACTCAGCATGCGCGAGCTCACTCCGGCTGCGGTGACGGGCACGCTTGCCGTACCGATCGGCCGCCTGCGAAAGCTCAACATGGGGCCGCAATACCTGACCGCGTTCACAGTGGGGGACCAGTTGTTGTGGGGCGCGGCCGAACCGTTGCGCCGCATGTTGCGCATCCTGCTGGAAGCCTGACTGGACGGGGAGTGATGGCGGCAAATTCAGTGTTGGTGCGATTGTTGCACTAAAGATTGCACTTGCCGAGCCGTCAATAGTGGCGTCAAGGATTCAACAGCCCCGCCAGCGGGGCGAAAGGGAGAGACGGGATGAAATTGAAGCGCTTCACCACCCAACTGGTGGCTGCCGGCCTGATCGCCGTGCCGCTGATGGCAAATGCCGCCGGGTTGGGCAAGCTGTCGGTCACCTCGGCACTCGGCCAGCCCCTGGCAGCTGAAATCGAGCTGTTCGCGGCAGACAAGGCCGAGCTCGACAGCCTGACGGCCAGCCTGGCGTCCGACCAGGCATTTCGCGATGCGCATGTTGAATTTGCCCCGGTGTTGTCTTCCCTGCGCTTCACGGTCGAGAAAAAACCGAATGGCAAGGCGGTGTTGAAAGTCAGTTCCAACCGTCCGGTCAACGACCCTTTCATCGACATGCTGATCGAACTGAACTGGGGCTCGGGACGGCTGGTGCGCGAATACACCATGCTGCTCGACCCTCCGGGCGTTGCGCCGAAGCAGGCGGTGGCGCCCATGGCCCCCGTGACGCCGTCGCAAGGGCCCGCGGCGAGCCCTGCTCCCGCCCCGCAAGCCGCTGCGCAAGCACCGGCAGCCCCCGCGCCGGCAGCCCGTCCTGCTGCGGTCAAACCCGCGCCGCAGACCGTGGATCATGTCAAGGTCAAGCGGGGCGACACCCTGATCGGTATTGCCAGCCGTATCCGGCCCGAAGGCGTGAGCCTGGAGCAGACCCTGGTGGGCCTCTACCAGGAAAACACCAAGGCCTTCAACGGCAATATGAATCGCCTGAAAGCGGGCAAGACGCTTGATGTTCCATCGGTCGACAAAGTGGCGGCCATCCCGCAAAAAGACGCGGTACGCGAGCTCAGGCTGCAGGCCGAGGACTGGCGTGCCTACCGACAGAAACTCGCGGGCGCCGTGAGTGCCGCGCCGGCGGCCAAGACCACGCCGGACCAGGCCAGTAGCGGCAAGATCACCCCGAAGGTGGAAGACCAGGCCAAGCCGGCATCCGAGGCGCAAAAGGACGTTCTGAAGCTATCCAAAGCCACACCGCCCGCTGCGGCGGCGGGCAAGGCGGATGAAGCCCGTGCGTTGCAGGAGAAACTGCGCGCCCAGGAAGAAGACGCTACTGCGCGGGAAAAGACACTGCAGGAATCGGGTCAACGCGTGGCCACACTGGAAAAGCAGATCCAGGACATGCAGAAGCTGGTCGAGATGAAAGAGAAGGCGCAGAAGGAAGCGCCAGCGGCGCCAGCAGCCCCCGCCACCCCCGCGCCGGAGGCAGCCAAACCCGCTCCGGCGCCGCTCGCTCCGACCGTCAAGGCACCGCCTGCCAGCCCCGCCGAGCCGGCCCAGGACTGGTATGCGACCCTGCTCGCCAACCCGCTGTATTGGGGCGGCGGTATCGCGGCACTGGGCCTTGGAGGCATCCTGTGGTGGATGATGGCGGGCGGTGGCCGCCGCCGGAAAACGGGTAGTGCTCTCCTTGAAGACAGCATCATGAGCGGTGGCGACGTGCGCCCGAACACGGTCGCCGGCGCCGCATCCGGCGGCAGTGTCAATACTGGCGACACCTCTTTCCTGACCGATTTCAGCCAGGCGGGTCTGGGCACCATCGATACCCACGACGTCGATCCGATCGCCGAAGCCGAGGTGTATATGGCCTATGGCCGTGACGCCCAGGCCGAGGAGATTCTCAAGGAAGCCCTCAACAAGAATCCGGATCGTCACGAAATTCGTGTCAAGCTGCTGGAAATCTACGCCGCGCGCCGCAATCCCGCGGCATTCGAATCGACCGCCGGCGAGCTCTACGCCGCGCTGGGCAACAAGTCGAGCCCGTTGTGGGACAAAGCCTGCGAAATGGGCCGCAGCATCGACCCGACCAACCCGCTGTATGGCGGTGCTCAATCGAACGCGTCCCCTGCCGAAACGGTGGCGGCGACGGCGGCGATCGCGGGCGGGGCAGTCGCCTTCGCCGGGGCGCAGGCACTGTCCGAGCCTGTCATCGAAGCCGGCCAGCCAGACCCTGCGCCTGAGCCCGTGCCGGAAGAAATCCCGGAACCGGTGGCCGACACGCCGCTGGAATTCGAGTCCGCGGGTCATGTCCTCAATTTCGACATGCCAGCCGCGCCGGCGGCCGACTCTCCCGAAACCGGGCATGCCGAGACGGATGCCCAGAGCCTGAATTTCGATCTGCCGGATATCGATCTGCCTGTGGAGGAAGACGATTCGCTGAAGCTGGATCTTGGCCTGGATGAAGACAATGGTCCTGACAGCAAGTTTGATTTCAGTGGTCTCGATCTCGATCTGGGCGAGTCGGGCGACAATGAGCTTGAACTCGACGAAGTCGGTACCAAACTCGATCTTGCCCGTGCCTATGTGGAAATGGGCGACAAGGAAGGCGCACGCGAGATCCTCGCCGAGGTGCTGGCCGAAGGCAGCGACAAACAGAAATCCGATGCGCAAGACATGTTGAGTTCGCTTGGCTAGGGGGTGCCGACGCGAAGGGACGGCCCGGTTCGGGCGAACCCCCTTTTGCGTCGGGCACTTGCGGTGAGCGACACCGCGGCACAGCCCGTTTTGTGGCGGCTTGCCGGATCAATCCCGTCGCGGGCGTGAATGCATGCTGAGGTACCCTGGATGCCCCCATTCGGCTGCCCGCATTCTTGTGTGGTGCGGATGGGCCGTAGCGGTGGAGCGCGCGGCAGTGCCCCAACTGGCCTTGCTGGCCGTCGTGCTGGCGACGGCCTTTCTGTTTGAGTCTGTCCGTCATGAAGCCTGGCGTTTGCTGCGCCGTACCCGTTGGCTGATGGCGGTGCTGCTGGTCACCTACGCCTATACCTTGCCCGGAATCCTGCTATGGCCGTCGCTCGAATGGGCCAGCCCGACCATGGAAGGGCTGCTGCAGGGCACGCTGCGCGTGGGCCGGCTGGCACTGATGATCATCGGGCTGGCGGTGCTGCTCGCCTCCACGCCACGTGCACGCCTGATTTACGGGCTGTACGGGCTGGCGCGTCCGCTGGCCTGGCTGGGCTTCGATCGCCGTGCCTTCGCCGTGCGCCTGGGCTTGACCCTGGACTATGTCGAACATGCGCCCAAACCGGCCCGGTGGCTGGATGCGCTGCGCACGCCGCTGCCGGATGACGCCGGCCCCGCCACCTATACTTTGCGCGCCGAACGCTGGCAAGCCTGCGACAGCGCCGTCATACTGGCGGGTCTGATTGGAGTGTGGATCGTGCTGGCTTGAGGCCGGGTGGGTATGCGTATCGTTCTGGGTCTGGAATATTGCGGCACCGGGTTCTGCGGCTGGCAGTCGCAGCCGCAGGGGTGCGGTGTGCAGGATGCGCTGGAGGCGGCGATCTCGGCGATCGCAGGCGAAAAAATCGTCGTCACGGCGGCCGGACGTACCGACGCCGGCGTGCATGCGGCATTCCAGGTCGCTCATTTTGACACCACCGCCCGGCGTCCGCTGACCGCCTGGGTGCGTGGCGTCAACCGCCATCTTCCGCCGGGCGTCGCGGTACTGTGGGCGCGCGAGGTGAGCGAGGCCTTCCATGCACGCTTTGCCGCCACGCAGCGAGGGTATCGTTATGTCCTGCTGAATCATCCTGTGCGTCCCGGCCTCCACCACGGGTTGATCGGATGGAGCCACCGTCCGCTCGACTCCGACGCGATGAACCGGGCGGCGGCGCACCTGATCGGCCGGCATGATTTTTCCGCCTTCCGCGCAGCCGAGTGCCAGGCCCGGTCGCCGGTCAAGGAACTGCGCCTGGCGCGGATCGAACGGCGCGGCGACTACCTGCTGTGCGATTTCCACGCTGACGGCTTTCTGCACCACATGGTGCGCAACCTCATGGGGTGCCTCGTCCATATCGGTGCCGGCGCACAAGCGCCCGAATGGATACACGGGATCCTGCTGGGACGCGACCGCGCGCTGGCGGCCCCCACTTTTGACGCCGCCGGACTGTACCTGACCCACCTCCGGTATCCTGCGGACTTTGCCTTGCCGGAAAGTTCTGAACGATGGCCCTTCGCCACATGAGCCTGCGCGTAAAAATCTGCGGCATCACCCGCTTGCAGGATCTGCATGCCGCCTGCGACGCGGGAGCGGATGCGGTGGGATTCGTGTTCTACGAAAAAAGCCCGCGTCACGTATCGGTCGAGGCGGCCGCCGGACTGGTGCGGGCCTTGCCGCCTTTCGTCCAGAGTGTGGGCCTGTTCGTCAACGCCGGGCCGGCTTTCATTGAACGGGTACTGCAGGCTGCTCCGCTCGACCTGCTGCAATTCCATGGCGACGAGACGCCGGCCGACTGCATGCGCTTCGGCCGGCCCTATATCAAGGCGGTACGCGTCGATGGGGCCACGGATTTGCTAAAATACGCGGCTGACTTCGATGCCGCGCGCGGTTTGCTGCTCGACGCCTTCGTGCCGGGCGTGCCGGGCGGCACCGGGGAATGCTTCGACTGGAACCTGATTCCGGTGAATCTGCCCCGGCCGGTCATCCTGTCGGGCGGACTGACCCCCGATAACGTTGCCGAGGCCATCCGGCACGTTCGTCCCTGGGCGGTGGATGTATCGTCCGGTGTGGAAATCTCGAAAGGCATCAAGGACGCGCACAAGATTGCGCGATTCATTGCGAACGCGAAAGAAGCAACATGAATCTCACCGGCCTCACCGATCTTCCCGATTCCCGCGGCCACTTCGGTCCCTATGGCGGCATTTTCGTCGCCGAAACCCTGATGGCGGCGCTGGACGAACTGCGCGTCGAATACGACCGCGCGCGCAGCGATCCTGCCTTCATGGCCGAATTCGAATACGAACTGAAGCACTACGTCGGCCGCCCCAGCCCGGTCTACCACGCCAGACGCCTGTCGGAGGCCTATGGCGGCGCGCAGATCTACCTCAAGCGCGAGGACCTCAACCACACCGGTGCGCACAAGATCAACAACACCATCGGCCAGGCGCTGCTGGCGCGGCGCATGGGCAAGAAGCGCGTCATCGCCGAAACCGGCGCCGGCCAGCACGGCGTCGCCTCGGCCACCGTCGCCGCCCGCTACGGCATGGAGTGCGTGGTCTACATGGGCGCCGAGGACGTCGCCCGGCAGTCGCCCAACGTCTTCCGCATGAAGCTTCTGGGCGCCACCGTGGTGCCGGTGTCCAGCGGCTCGAAGACGCTGAAGGACGCCTTGAACGAGGCCATGCGCGACTGGGTCACCAATGTCGAATCGACCTTCTATATTCTTGGCACCGCCGCCGGTCCGCATCCGTATCCCATGCTGGTGCGCGATTTCCAGTGCGTGATCGGGCGCGAATGCCTCGTCCAGATGCCGGAACTGGCGGGACGCCAGCCGGATGCCGTGATCGCCTGCGTCGGCGGCGGCTCCAATGCCATCGGCATCTTCCATCCCTACATCCCGCATGAAGGCGTCCGGCTGATCGGGGTGGAAGCCGGCGGCTGCGGCCTTGCCAGCGGCAAGCACGCCGCCCCCCTGAATGCCGGCGCCCCCGGCGTGCTGCACGGCTTCCGCAGCTACCTGATGCAGGACGAGAACGGCCAGATCATCGAGACCCATTCGATCTCGGCGGGACTGGATTATCCCGGCGTCGGCCCCGAGCACAGTTATCTCAAGGACGCCGGCCGCGCCGAATACGTGGTGATCAACGACGACGAAGCACTGGCCGCTTTCCACGATCTGTGCCGCTTCGAGGGCATCATTCCCGCGCTCGAATCCAGCCATGCCGTCGCTTACGCCAGGAAGCTCGCGCCGACTCTGGGCCAGGACAAGATCATCCTGGTGAATCTCTCCGGTCGCGGCGACAAGGATATCAACACCGTGGCCAGGGAATCGGGCATCACACTCTGAACCGGTTCCCTATTTGAATTGTATTTTCCAGAAGACCAGCCCATGAGCCGCATCGGCCAGACCTTTACCGCGCTGAAAGCGCACAACAGAAAAGCCCTGATTCCTTTCATGACCGCAGGCGACCCCGGCAAGGGTCTGACGGTTCCCCTGATGCATGTCCTGGTAGAAGCCGGGGCTGACATCATCGAACTGGGGGTGCCGTTTTCCGATCCCATGGCAGATGGGCCCGTGATCCAGCGGGCCTCGGAGCGGGCGCTGGCGAACAAGGTCGGACTGAAGGACGTGCTGGCGATGACGGCGGAATTCCGCAAGACCAACACGACGACGCCGGTGGTGCTGATGGGCTACGCCAACCCGGTCGAGCGCATGGGCTACGAAACCTTTGCCCGGGCTGCGCAGGCGGCCGGCGTGGACGGCGTGCTGACGGTGGACATTCCGCCGGAGGAGTCGGCGGGCGTATCGGATGTATTCAAGGCACATGGTCTCGATCCGATTTTCCTGCTGTCGCCGACCACGCCCGAATCGCGCGTGGAGCAGGTGGCGGCCGTTGCGGACGGGTTCATCTATTACGTGTCGCTCAAGGGCGTGACGGGTTCGGCCAGTCTGGATACCGGGGAGGTCGCCCGCAAGCTGGCCATGGTGCGCAAGCATTGCAAGCTGCCGGTGGGGGTGGGCTTCGGCATCCGCGACGCGGCGACTGCGGAAGCGGTGGCCCGCATCGCCGACGCGGTCATCGTGGGCAGCCGGATCATGAGCGAGATCGAGGCCGCGCCGGAAGGCGAGTGCACCAATCGCGTCAAACATATGGTGGCCGAGTTGCGCCGCGGCGTCGACGCGGCATCGAAGTGAACGGAGAACATACATGAGCTGGTTTCAGAAGATCCTGCCGCCGAAAATCAAGCGGCGTGCGCTGGCCGACAAGAAATCCATGCCCGAGGGGCTGTGGTCCAAGTGTCCGGCCTGCAACGAAGTCCTCTACCGTGCCGATCTGGAAAGCAACCTGGAGGTGTGCCCGAAATGCGGCCACCACCATCGCATCGGCGCGCGCCAGCGGCTGGCGATGCTGCTGGATGCGGACGGGCAGCATGAAATCGGCGCGCACATCGCGCCGCACGATCCACTCAAGTTCAAGGACAGCAAGAAATACCCCGAACGTTTGAAAGAAGCGCAGACCGGCACCTCGGAGACCGACGCGCTGGTGGTGATCGGCGGCAGCGTCAAGGCGGTACCGGTCGTGGCGGCGGCGTTCGAGTTCAAGTTCATGGGCGGCTCGATGGGTTCGGTCGTCGGCGAGCGTTTTGTGCTCGGCGTGGAAGCGGCGATCGAGTCGAACTCGGCCTTCGTCTGCTTTTCCGCCAGTGGGGGCGCGCGCATGCAGGAAGGCCTGTTTTCGCTGATGCAGATGGCGAAGACCTCGGCGGCGCTGACCCGGCTGTCGCGCCATCGCTTGCCTTTCATTTCCGTGCTGACCGATCCGACCATGGGCGGGGTGTCGGCGAGTTTTGCCATGCTGGGCGACCTGATTGTCGCCGAACCCAATGCGCTGATCGGCTTTGCCGGTCCGCGCGTGATCGAACAGACCGTGCGCGAAACGCTGCCGGAAGGCTTTCAGCGCGCCGAATTCCTGCAGGAGAAGGGCGCCGTCGATCGCATCATCGACCGCCGCCAGATGCGTGGCGAACTGGCGGCTACGCTGTCGATGATGATGGGACGCCCCGCGCTGGCGGCTTGAATCCCCGGACCGGTTGACCGCCGGGGCCGGCGCGGCCACGCAGCGCATTCACCCTGATTTGTTTTCACTGGCATCACCGCCCCGACTGTAACCGATCGTGCAACGTCCGACCTCACTCGACGCCTGGCTGGAACGGCTGGAGCAGCTGCATCCAAGCACGATCGACCTCGGTCTCGATCGGGTGCGCCGGGTCAGGGAGAACCTCGGGCTGATGCCGGATTTCCCGCTCATCGTGGTGGGGGGGACAAACGGAAAGGGCTCCACCTGCGCCTACCTGGAAGCCATTCTCGGTGCTGCGGGCTACAAGACCGGCCTCTATACTTCGCCGCATCTGCTGCGCTACAACGAACGCGTGAAGATCGCTGGCAGGGAAGTGAGCGACGCCGGACTGATCGCTGCGTTTGAACGGGTCGACAAGGCGCGCGGGGACATTTCACTGACCTATTTCGAATTTGGCACACTGGGCGCGATGGAGCGATTCATCGATGCCGGCGTCGAGGTGGCCATTCTGGAAGTGGGTCTGGGCGGTCGGCTCGATGCGGTAAACGTGTTCGATGCCGAGGTTGCGGTGGTCTCCAGCATCGATCTCGACCACATGGATTACCTTGGCGACAGCCGCGAGAAGATTGGCTTCGAGAAGGCGGGCATTTACCGTGCCGGGCATCCTGCCATTTGCGTCGATCCCGCTCCACCGGACAGTCTGCTGGCACACGCCCGCCGCATTGGGGCCGATCTGCGGTGCGTGAACCGGGATTTCTCCGCGCAGCGCGAAGGCGATCGCTGGATCTATCGCGGTCTTGATACGCGCCTGACAGACCTGCCGCTGCCTGCCATGGCGGGCGCCTGCCAGTTGCGTAACGCGTCGGGCGCATTGGCGGCGCTGGAGGCTGTGCGTGGACGCCTGCCGGTGAGCGGGGAGGCCATCCGTCAGGGGCTGCTTGCGGCGAATGTGCCGGGCCGCTTCCAGTGTATCGCTCAGGCGCCGACGGTCATTCTGGATGTGGCGCACAATCCGGAAGCGGCACGCGCATTGGCGGCCACCCTGCGCGCGCGTCCCGTGGGCGGGCGCACGCTGGCCGTGGTGGGTATGCTGGCCGACAAGAATGCTGCAGGGATATTCGCGGTTTTAGGCGATGAAATCGATGCCTGGTGGACGTGTACCCCCCGCTCGCCCCGTGCGCAGCAAGCCGAGGTGCTGGCTGCCCAACTGCGCGCGCAACTGGGCGGGGTGCCGATACACGTGCAGCCGGATGTAAACAGTGCGCTCACGGAGGCACGAAGCACGGCGCACGAAGATGATAGAATTCTCGTCTTCGGTTCGTTCTATACCGTTGCCGCCGTGCTCGAACATGCCGCCACCCAGCACTGAAAATGACCTCAAACGCCTTGCCCGGCGCCGCTTGATCGGCGCAGTGGCGCTGACGCTGCTGGCGGTCATCCTGCTGCCGTTGCTGCTGGAGAACGAACCCCCGCCGACGAGCGCATTGTCGGTCCATATGGCTGCGGCACCGGCGCCCGCGCCCGGGCAGACGGCCGCTCCCGTCGCGGCGGTGGCGCCCCCGGCACTTTCCGCGCCAGCGCCCGAGCCCGCCAGACCCGCCGCCAGAGTCGAGCCCGAATCCGTCAAGCCCGAACCTGCCGAGGCGCAACCCGTCAAGCCTGAGCCTGCCGCAGCACAACCGGCCAAGCCACAACCGGCCAAGCCACAACCCGCGCCTCATCCCGTCGCCAAGCCCGTTCCCCACGATAAACCCGCCGTTGCCGGCGAGACGTTCGTGGTGCAGCTTGCCGCCTTGTCCGACGGAGCCAAGGCGCGCGAGCTCAAGGCGCGTGCGGCGCTGGCGGGATTGCCGGCCTACACCGATACGGTCGGCAACCTGACGCGCGTGCGTGTGGGGCCTTTTCCGACACGCGAGGCGGCGACGACCGCCGCGGTGAGGCTGGCCGAGAACGGCATGGCCGGACAGGTGCTGGCCAAATGAGCATGCTCGATCTCATCGTATTGCTGGTGCTGGTCCTGACCGTGGTGCGCGGATTGATGCGCGGCATGGTCGATACGCTGTTTTCGCTGGCGGCCTGGATCCTGGCATTCGTGCTGGGCAGATGGGGGGCTTTGCTCGTGGCGCCGCTGCTGCCGATGGGGATCGAGAGCCCGGGCATTCGCTATTTCGCCGGGTTTGCAGTGGTTTTTCTGGTCGTGCTGATTGGCGTGCTGCTGCTGGGGCATGTCCTGTCCTCGCTGGTCAGGGCAGCCGGGCTGGGCGGGCCCGACAAGATGCTGGGCGGCGTGCTGGGACTGGTCAAGGGACTCACGATACTGGTCGGTCTGACGCTTGCCGCCGGCCTGACCTCGCTGCCGCGTACCGAATTCTGGAAACAGGCCTGGGTGTCGGACAGTCTGCAGGCGATGGCGCAACGTACCTTGCCGCTGGTACCTGCCGATGTAGCGAAATACATTCGCTTTGAATAACTTTATGGACGGGTGCACAGCATGTGCGGGGTAATCGGAGTCGTATCCAATTCGGCGGCCAACCAGCTTTTGTACGACGGGCTGATGGTGCTGCAGCATCGCGGCCAGGACGCGGCCGGCATCGTGACGGCGGAGGAAAGCCGCTTCCACATGCACAAGGGGCAGGGGCTGGCGCGCGACGTGTTCCGCACCCGCGACATGCGCAACCTGCTGGGCGACATGGGCGTGGCCCATGTGCGCTATCCCACCGCCGGCAGCGCGTCGTCGTCGGCCGAATCGCAGCCGTTCTACGTCAATTCACCCTATGGCATCGTGCTCGGCCACAACGGCAACCTGACCAATACCAACGAACTCAAGGAATCGCTGTTCCGCGCCGACCTGCGTCACGTCAACACCAACTCGGATTCCGAGGTGCTGCTGAACGTGCTGGCGCACGAACTGCAGGTGCGTGCCTCGGGACGGCAGTTGAACCTGGATACGATATTCGGCGCGGTGGCAGGGGTGCATGCACGCTGCAAGGGCGCCTATGCGGTGACGGCGTTCATCGCCGGCTACGGTCTGCTGGCTTTCCGCGACCCGCACGGTATCCGGCCGCTGGTGATCGGCATCAACGATCAGGTCGTCCCGCACGAATACATCGTCGCCTCGGAAAGCGTGGCGATCGATACCCTGGGTTTCCGGTTGCTGCGCGATGTGGCGCCAGGCGAAGCCGTATTCATCGATTACCAGCGCAAGCTGCACAGCCGCCAATGCAGCGACAAGGCGGTGCTCAATCCCTGCATTTTCGAATACGTGTACCTTGCGCGCCCCGATTCGGTGATGGATGGCATTTCGGTCTACAACACGCGTCTGGCCATGGGCACCTCGCTGGCCGAAAAGATCCGGCGCGAATTTTCCCATCTGAAGATCGACGTGGTGATTCCGATCCCCGATACCAGCCGTCCCTCCGCGCTGCAACTGGCCAACCGCCTCAACGTGCCGTACCGTGAAGGCTTCATCAAGAACCGCTACATCGGCCGCACCTTCATCATGCCCGGGCAGGCCCTGCGCAAGAAATCGGTACGGCAGAAGCTCAACGCCATCGGCGAGGAATTCAAGGGGCAGAACGTGCTGCTGGTCGACGACTCCATCGTGCGCGGCACCACCAGCCGCGAGATCGTGCAGATGGCGCGCGATGCCGGGGCGGCGCAGGTCTATTTTGCCTCGGCCTCGCCGCCGGTACGTTTCTCCAACGTCTACGGCATCGACATGCCGACCCGCAACGAACTGATCGCCAACGGCCGCAGCGATGACGAGATCGCGCGCGAGATCGGCTGCGATGCGCTGATCTACCAGGATATCGATGCCATGATTGCCGCAGTCCGGGCGGGCAATCCGGCGATCCCCGATTTCGATACCTCATGCTTCGACGGCCGCTACATCACGGGCGACGTCACGCCGGAGTACCTGAACTACGTCGAGGCGATCCGTAACGGCGAAACTCCGCCGCCCTCGGCGCTGTCGACCCAGCAGCTCGACCTCAACCTGGCGACGAATAACGGTTGACCCTGGCCGGCGCCGGGCGTACATTGTTCGAGATACATTGCATGTGGCGCCGATTTGAACCTCAGCTTGCGGGCGCCTGATAAATTCGGCTAAAGCGTCGTCGCCTGGGAAACCCCGATACGCTTGCCGTTCGGGGTTTTTTATCTTGGAAGCGGACATGAACAACGACGAATACGATATTGACACGCTGGCGGTGCGCGCCGGGACGGTGCGCAGCCAGTTCAACGAACACTCGGAGGCGATGTTCCTGACGTCGAGCTTCATGTTCGGCAGCGCGGCGGAAGCGGCGGCGCGTTTCAAGGGCGAGCAGCCTGGACCCATCTATTCGCGCTTCGTCAATCCCACGGTCAACATGATGGAGGCGCGACTCGCCGCGCTGGAAGGTGCCGAGCGCTGCGTGGCGTTTTCCTCCGGCATGGCGTCCATCCTGGCGACGGTGATGGGCTTGATGAAGGCGGGCGAGCATGTCGTCGCGTCGCGCTCGATTTTCGGCTCGACGGTGCAGTTGTTCTCCAACATCCTTGGACGTTTCGGCGTCGAGACGACCTATGTGTCGCCGACCGATCCGTCGGAGTGGCGGGCGGCGGTGAAGCCGAATACCAGGCTGTTCTTCGTCGAGTCGCCGTCCAATCCGCTGACCGAAGTCAGTGACATCCGCGCGCTCGCCGACATCGCTCACGAAGCCGGAGCCTGGCTCGCGATCGACAACTGCTTCTGCTCCCCCGCGCTGCAGAAACCGCTGGAATTCGGTGCCGACATCATCATCCATTCCGCCACCAAGTATCTCGATGGGCAGGGCAGGGTGCTTGGCGGCGCCGTGCTGGGCAGCAAGGAATTGATGGAGGGCGTGTTTGGCTTCCTGCGCACGGCCGGTCCGACGCTGTCGGCATTCAATGCCTGGGTGATCCTGAAAGGCATGGAGACGCTCTCGCTGCGGATGGAGGCGCATTCGCGCAACGCGCTGGCGCTGGCGCAATGGCTGGAGGCCCAGCCGCAGGTGGCGCGCGTGTGGTATCCGGGCCTGCCTTCGCACCCGCAGCACGCGCTCGCGATGCGCCAGCAGAAAACCGGCGGCGGCATCGTGTCGTTCGAAGTCGAGGGCGGCAAGGACGCCGCCTGGAAGCTGGTCGATGCGACAAGGCTGCTGTCGATCACCGCCAATCTGGGCGATACCAAGTCCACGATCACGCATCCCGCGTCGACCACGCACGGCCGCATGACGCCGGAACAACGCGCGGCAGCGGGCATCGGCGATGGCCTGCTGCGCATCGCCGTGGGGCTTGAATCGGTGGCGGATATCCAGGCCGACCTGGCACGCGGACTGGCGTGATGAAAGCGCTGTTCGGCCTTCTTGCGCTATGCGCGGGATGTGCGCAGGCGGCCGACATGATGGTACTGCGTTATACCGACCAGGATCCTGGCGATCCGCCTTATCCGACGCGGATTCTGGTCACGCCCGATTTCATGCGGATGGACAGCGGCGAGGACGCAGGAGATTTCACCCTGCTGGATCGACGGCGGCGTGTGGTCGTCAACGTCATGCCGGACAGCAGGCTGGCGATGGTGTTTGCGCCCGGCGCGCTGCCGCCGAAACCCGCTGACTGGGCTCCCCGGCTCGAAGTGGGCGAGGCTGCACGGGGCGGCCGGCGTTTCACCCTGACGGTCAACGGTGTCGTCTGCCGGGAGGGCGTCGCCGTCCGGCATGCCATGGATGCGGCGCGTGCGATGGCCGAGCTGAAAGCCATCCTGGCCGCGACCCAATATCGCGTGTGGAAGGATTCACCGCCGGACATGCAGCACGACTGCGATCTGGCGAATCAGGTATGGAATGCGGGTGACACGCTCATGCTTGGCCTGCCGCTCGAGGAACATGAGTTCACCGGACGGTCGCGCACACTCGAGAGTGAAACCCGGCAGCCGCTGAATCCCGCGCTATTCCGCGTGCCGGAAGGCATGGCCCGGATCAACGCACCGTCATAGCGCATCCATCCGCAGCCGGCAGCCTGTCGCATCGCACACGACGTAGCCCCAGCGGGTATACCAGTCCGGCACCACCCAGCGCTCGCACGGGCGGCCGTCGATCGGATGGACATGCTGGGCAGGGCGGTGGGTATGGCCGTGGATCAGGCGGCAGGCCTGCCGTTCACGCAGCACACGCACGACTTCATCGACATTCACATCCATGATGTCCGCCGCTTTTTGCGACTTGGCCGCCTCGCTGCCGGCCCGCGCCCGCTGAGCCATGCGCTGGCGCCACGCCCGGGGCAGGCGCGGCAGGAGCGCGCGCGTCAGGGGGTGGCGAACGTGATGGCGGAAACGCTGGTAGGTGGTGTCGTCGGTACAGAGGGTGTCGCCGTGCATCAATAACGTCGGCGTGCCGTACAGATCCATCCGGGTCGGGTCGGGAAGCAGCGTCATGCCGGCACGTGCGGCGTAGTGTTCGGCCAGCAGGAAGTCGCGGTTCCCGTGCATGAAGTACACACGGGTACCTGCCGCGGCCAGGGCCGCGAGCCGTTGTGCCGTGTCACCCGCCACCCGCTCGCCATGATCGTCGCCGGTCCAGGCTTCGAACAGGTCTCCGAGGATGTAGAGCGCGTCCGCACCCGCCACCTCGTCCTGCAGGAAGCGAAAAAAACGCCCGGTGGCGGCCGGGCGTTCATCGGTGAGGTGCAGGTCGGCAACGAAATAGGTACGGCCTGCGCCTGGTTTGGCCGTCGGGCTCACTGAACCGGTCAGATGATTTCTGCCTTGGTGATCACGATATCCTCCAGCGGCACGTCCTGGTGCCCGGCGCGGTTGCCGGTCTTCAGCTTCTTGATCGCATCCACCACGTCCATGCCTTCGACCACCTTGCCGAACACGGCATAGCCGTAACCCTGCGGAGTCGGGGCAGTGAAATTGAGAAAGCTGTTGTTGGCGACGTTGATGAAGAACTGTGCGGTGGCCGAGTCCGGATTGGAGGTGCGTGCCATGGCGATGGTGTAGGCCTCGTTCCTGAGGCCGTTGGAGGCTTCGTTCCTGATCGCGTCGCGGGTGGGTTTCTGTGTCATGCCGGCCTCGAAGCCGCCGCCCTGGATCATGAAGCCGTCGATGACGCGATGGAAGATCGTGCCATCGAAAAAGCCGTCGCGCACGTATTGCAGAAAATTCTCTACCGTTTGCGGAGCCTTTTCGGCGTCGAGTTCGAGGGTGATGATGCCGTGATTCGTATGCAGCTTGACCATGTAAAGTCCTCAGGATGGGTGGTTGTGAACGGGATGGCCCCGTCGTCGCTTTCGCGTGGCCGGCGCATGGCTTTGGTTTATCTGCCCGGGGTTGCGCCTGATGCGGGCCGGGCCACTGCAGGCTTGACCGCCTGCCCCCCAAGCATGCCGTTGATGAGCTTGAGCCGGGCTTGCGCCGTCTGATTGCCGCTGTCCAGCGTCAGAACCCTGCCATATTCCAGGGCCGCCATTTTGGCATAAATGTCACCGAGGTTCTCGTGTGCGGTCACATAGTCGGGGTGGGTTCGAATGGCCAGTTCGAGGGCATTCCGGGCCAGTTCGTAACGGCCCTGCGCAGCATAGAGCACCGCCAGATTGTTGTAGGGTTCGGGCAGTTCCGGATAATTTTCGGTCAGGCTCCTGAACACCTCGATGGCATCGTTGGTCTTGCCCAGATCGCCGAGGATCAGGCCTTTCAGGAACAGGGCCTGCGCGTCCTTCGGCTTGCCGGCCAGATAGCGATTGGCATGGTCGAGCGCGGCGCTCAATTCGCCCTTGCGGAACTGCAGGTTGATGTCCTGGATTTCATCAGCCTGCGCGGGGAGGCCGATGAGCATGACACCGGCAATAACGGCGGCAAGGAAACGCGACAAGGCCATGTGATATGCTCGGATCATCTCGGAAAGCCGGCATTCTAACAACATCGACCCCGCTAAGACAGTCGGTGCGCCGTCCCGGACCGCTCCCCGACATTTCACCCCAGACCCGCCCGTACATGCTGCACATCACTAATTCCCTCACGCGCACCAAGGAAGAATTCGTCCCGCTCACCCCCGGTGCCGTTCGCATGTACGTATGCGGCATGACGGTGTACGACCTCTGCCATCTGGGACACGCACGGGTATTCGTGGTGTTCGACATGGTGACGCGCTGGCTGCGCGCCAGCGGCTATCAGGTCGACTACGTCCGCAATATCACCGATATCGACGACAAGATCATCAAGCGCGCGCAGGAAAATGGTGAAACACCGGCTCAACTGACCGGCCGTTTCATTGCGGCGATGCACGAGGACGAGCGTGCGCTCGGCGTGCTGCCGCCCGACCACGAACCGCGCGCCACCGAATACGTGGCGCAGATGCTGGCACTGATCGGACAGTTGATCGCCAACGGTCTGGCCTACCCGGCGCCCAACGGCGACGTGTACTACAGCGTGCGCGCCTTTCCCGCGTATGGCCGGCTGTCGGGCAAGAGCCTGGATGAATTGCGCGCCGGCGAGCGCGTGGACATCGACCCCAACAAGCGCGACCCGATGGATTTCGTGCTGTGGAAAGCGGCCAAGCCGGGCGAACCGGCATGGGAATCGCCGTGGGGGCCGGGCCGTCCCGGCTGGCATATCGAATGCTCCGCGATGAGCGAGGAACTGCTCGGCCAGCATTTCGACATTCATGGCGGCGGCCAGGACCTGCAGTTTCCCCACCACGAAAACGAAATCGCCCAGTCGGAGGGCGCGCACGGCTGCACCTTCGTGAATTACTGGCTGCACAACGGCTTCGTGCGGGTGGACAACGAGAAGATGTCGAAATCGCTCGGCAATTTCTTTACCATCCGCGAGGTGCTGGAGAAATATGATGCCGAAGTGGTGCGCTTCTTCATCCTGCGCGCCCATTACCGCAGCCCGCTGAATTATTCCGACGCGCACCTCGACGACGCCAGGGGCGCGCTGACCCGGCTGTACACGGCATTGAAGCACGCGCCCGCCGTGGCCTCTCCCCCCGACTGGGATCAACCCGCCGCCCGGCGCTTCAAGGCGGCGATGGACGATGACTTCAATACTCCGGAAGCGCTCGCCGTACTGTTCGAACTGGCCGGCGAGGCCAACCGCGGCGACGCCGCGGCTGCAACGATGCTGCGCGCTCTCGGTGCCGTGCTCGGCCTGTTGCAACGCGAAGCCACGGACTTCCTGCAGGCCGGGAGCGCCGCCGACGGCCTGTCCGAAGCCGGGATCGAAGCCTTGATCGCGGCCCGCCAGGCGGCACGCCAGGCAAAGGATTTCGCCGAGTCGGACCGCATCCGCGAGTCGCTGACGGCGGCCGGCATCGTGCTGGAAGACGGCGCGGGCGGCACCACGTGGCGCCGGGCCTGACACGCGCTGACCGCAGCGTGGACGGAATCGTGCGCGGGACCGTTGCGGCGGGATGATGACGGCATGGCCCGGTGCACTCGTCCTGATCGGCGCCATGGATTGGGACCGGCCCGATTGGCGTGGCCGCTTCTATCCGGAAGACCTGCCGGACGACTGGTTGTTGTCTTATTACAACACGCAATTCCAGGCGGTGTATCTGCCGGCAGCGAGGTGGCAGGCCGCATCGGCTGAGGTCTGGGCGCAATGGCTGGACGATACCCAGGGCGGATTTTGTTTCGTGCTCGAGCCGGGCGCCGCCGGGGCGGTTCCGCCGGTTTCGCCCCGCGTCGTGCTGGCGACCCCCGCCTGGGCCGCGGCGCATATATGGTGGCTGAGCGAACCGCTTGACCCGCGTGCGCTGGCACAACGCATTGCACGGCAGGCGGCCGTTCGCGAACCCCTGTTCGTATTCAGCCGGGATGGCGATCTTGCGCGGCTGGAACAGGCGAATAACCTGAAGCAGATCATGGGCTATTGAGCGCGGTGAAAACACCTGTCAATGGCGACGAAGCGCCGGGCTTGGGTAGAATAGCTGCCCTTCACTCATCAAACAGGCTCGATGACTTGCAACACGACACTCTGGTCGAGATCGAAAATGCTGTATTTGGCTACGGTGCCCGGCCGGTCCTGAAGGGCGTCAACCTGACCGCCAAACGGGGGCAGGTCGTCGCCATCATGGGCAGCAGCGGTTGCGGCAAGACCACTCTGCTGCGCCTGATCGGCGGCCAGATCAAGGCCAGCCAGGGTACGGTGCGCGTGGCGGGCGAGTCGCCGGGCGAACTCGATCGCACCGGCCTCTATCGGCTGCGCCGCAAGATGGGCATGCTGTTCCAGTTCGGCGCGCTGTTCACCGACATGTCGGCATTCGACAACGTGGCCTTCCAGCTGCGCGAGCATACCGATCTGCCGGAAGACGCCATCCGCGACCTGGTGCTCATGAAACTGCATGCGGTGGGCCTGCGTGGAGCCGCCCACCTGATGCCGGCAGAACTTTCCGGCGGCATGGCGCGGCGCGTGGCGCTGGCGCGCGCGATCGCGCTGGAGCCCATGCTGGTGATGTACGATGAGCCGTTTGCCGGACTCGACCCGATTTCGCTTGGCGTGACCGGCAACCTGATTCGCCGCCTGACCGATACGCTGGGGCTGACCTCGCTGGTGGTCACGCATGACGTGCAGGAGTCGCTGAAAATCGTCGACTATGTCTATTTCGTCTCCGAAGGCGTGATCATGGCAGAGGGCACCGCCGCGGAGATACGGGCGTCCGGACTGCCCTATGTGCATCAGTTCGTGCATGGCGAGTCCGATGGGCCGGTGCCGTTCCATTATCCGGCGCGGCCCTACGCCGATGATCTTGGGTTGGGAGAGGGAAGTGCTTAAGCAGGCGATCGAAAATCTGGGCAATCACACCATACAGGGCGTCTGGCGCATCGGTTTTGCCTGCCGTTTTTTCCTGGCGGTGCTGCTGCATTCGGGAACGGCATTCCGTCGTTTTGGCCTGACCATCCGCGAAATGTATTTCACCGGCGTGCTCTCCCTCATCATCATCCTGGTGTCGGGGCTGTTTGTCGGCATGGTGCTTGGTCTGCAGGGCTACGAAACCCTGCAGCGCTATGGCTCGGAGTCGGCGCTGGGCACATTGGTGGCGCTGTCGCTGGTGCGCGAACTCGGGCCGGTCCTGGCCGGACTTTTGTTTGCCAGCCGGGCAGGATCGGCCATTACCGCGGAAATCGGCCTGATGAAGACGACCGAGCAACTGTCGGCGATGGAAATGATGGCGGTCGACCCGCTCGCACGCGTGGTGGCGCCGCGCTTCTGGGCCGGCGTGATCTCGATGCCGCTGCTGGCGGCGCTGTTCTCGGCGATGGGCATCCTGGGCGGCTATCTGGTCGGCGTGCGGCTGATCGGCGTCGACGAAGGCACGTTCTGGTCGCAGATGCAGGGTTCCGTCGATTTCACGCAGGACATCCTGAACGGCGTCATCAAGAGCGTCGTGTTCGGGCTGGCCGTCACCACCATCGCGCTGTTTGAAGGCTACGATGCGCCGCCCACCGCCGAGGGCGTGTCGGGCGCGACCACGCGCACCGTCGTGACCTCCAGCCTGGTCGTGCTGGCACTGGATTTTGTTTTGACTGCATTCATGTTTCGGGGGCTCAATTAAATGAACAGGACCGTACTCGATCTCTGGGTGGGATTATTCGTCATCGCGGGCATCGGCGCATTGCTGTTCCTGGCACTCAAAGTGGGCAGCACGAGCACCATCAATGCGGCAGACAGCTACGAAGTGACGGCTGATTTCCAGAATATCGGCGGTCTCAAGCCCCGTGCGCCCGTCAAGAGCGCCGGCGTGGTCGTGGGCAGGGTGGCGGATATCCGCTTCGACAACGAAAAATACGAGGCGGTCGTCACGCTTCGTCTGGCCAATCGCTATGCCTTTCCAAAGGATACCTCCGCGGCCATCATGACCTCGGGCCTGCTGGGCGAGCAGTACGTGGGACTGGAAGCCGGCGGCGACAGCCAGAAGCTGAAGGACCAGGACCGGATTATGATCACGCAGGATGCCGTGGTGCTGGAAAATCTGATCGGCCAGTTTCTCTATGGCAAGGCTCAGGAAGGCGCAGCAAAATGACAGGCAACACCCTCACCCGTGCATTGCTGGCAGCCGGTATGCTGCTGACCGCCTTGCCGGGCGAGGCCGAGACCATCAATCTGCAGCAGGCGGTGGAAATGGGCCTGGCAGCCGATCCTCGCATCAAGGAACGCGAGCAGGTGGTGGAAGCTGCGCGCAGCATGGTGCAGGAGGTGCGGGGGAATGCGGGCTGGCGGCTCAGCGCCAATGCGTTCATCGGGCTGGCGCCGAAGGTCGAGGGCGGGTTCTACCGGAACGGGGCGTATTCCGGCGTCACGCCGCGTAGCGACGGCGACAGGATCGACGGGATTTCCGACTGGACTCACCTTGACTTCGCGCTGATCAAGCCGCTCTTCACTTTTGGAAAAATCGAGCATTACGGCAACGCTGCCCTGGGCAATGTCGACCTCAAGCAGGGAGAACTCCGGCAAACGCGCGCCGATACGGTGTACGACACCAAGCGCGCCTATTTCGGCTATCTGACCGCACGCGATACGCGGGTTTTCCTGGAAGACATGCAGGACCGGCTGAACCAGTCCATCGTCTCGGTCGAACGCAATCTCGGGAAAGAAAACGGCGAGTCGAAACAGTCCGACCTGTATGCGCTGCAAACCGCCGGAGGCCTGCTTGCAAAGTACGTCAACCAGGCGCGCGCCATCGAGAAAATCAGCCTGGACGGATTGAAGGTACTGACCGGTATCGGCCTGAAGGAAGAACTGGCCGTGGCGGACGAACATATCGCGCCGGTGCCGTTCCCGCAGATCGAGCTGGCCGAGTTCCAGGCGCGCGCCTTGCAGGATCGTCCGGAGATGCAGCAGCTCGAGGCCGGATTGCGCGCCCGCCGCGCCCTGGTGGCCGCCAAGAAGGCGGATCGCATGCCGGACGTGTATGCGGGCGTGATCGGGCAGATAAACCATGCTTCGCAACGAGATCGACTGGATAACCCCTATATCTACGATCCCTTCAATGGAGGGGGCCTGACGCCGGTGGTGGGGATGAAATGGGATACGGTTTTCGGCGCTTCCAGTGCGCGAGTCGATCAGGCCCAGGCCGAACTGGAAGCGCTCAATCACAAGAAGGCATTTGCGGTCGCAGGCATTCCTTACGAAGTGAGCGAGGCCTATGTCAACGCGCAGGCCAACTTCAATGCGCAACGCGGATTGAGCGAGGGCGCCACGGCGGCGCGCCGCTGGATGGTGGCGTCGCTGGCCGATTTGTCCGCCGGACTGGAGAGCGCCGACAAGGTGGCCGACGCGGTCAGGAACTACGTCCTGGTGCAGACGGAATATCTGCGTACGATCAACGACTACAACATGAATGTGGCGCAACTGGCGCGCCTGACAGGTGAACTCAAGTAACGCGCTGGCGTCTACCCGATAACCGGCTTTTCCCATGACCCCCTTTTTTTCAAATAGGACATCCCTTATGTTGCGCATGTTTTTTCTGCTTCTTGCCCTGATGTCAGGGTCTGGTGCCAGCCTGGCGCTGGCGGCGGATACGCCTCCCGACGTGCTGGCACGCGACACCACGCAGGAAGTGCTGGCCATCCTGAAGCAGGACAAGGATCTCCAGGCCGGCAACCTGGACAAGGTGTATCAACTGGTCGAAGCCAGGATCCTGCCCAATTTCGATTTCAATCGCATGACCCAACTGGCCGTCGGCAAGCACTGGCCGCGCGCCACAGCCAGCCAGAAGCAGGTGCTGGTGACCGAATTCCGCAATCTGCTGGTGCGGACCTACTCCACCTCGCTCACGGCTTTTACCAACCAGACCGTCGAGTTCAAGCCGCTGGCGATGAAGCCTGACGACACCGACGTGACCGTTCGTTCCGAAATTCGTCAGCCGGGCAGCCAGCCCATTCCGATCGATTACAGCATGTACAAAACCAATTTCGGCTGGAAGGTATACGACGTGTCGATCGACGGGGTCAGCCTGATCACCAATTATCGCGCCTCCTTCGCCAGCACCATCCGCCAGAGCGGGATCGATGGCCTGATCAAGGCCCTGGCGGACAAGTCGTCGCGCAGTGCGCCCAAACCGGCGCCGCGTTCAGGCTCGTGATGACGTGCGACCAGACACGCTGTCGCATCACCGGCGCGGTGACGGTAGACAGCGTGGGCGGACTGCTCCGCGAATTGCAGCCCCAGCTTGAAAAAGGGATCGATACGCTGGACTTCAGCGGAGTCGAGAGCGCCGATTCGGCCGCGCTCGCACTCATGTTCAGTACCATGCGGCAGGCGCGCCGGGCTGGCCGCACCTTGACCTTCACCGGTCTGCCCCCCAGTTTCACCACGCTGGCCGAACTGTATGGCGTATCCGATTTGCTGACGGCATGAGCCAGGCGACGTCAGCCATCCGGGTCCGCGACCTGCGCAAGCGTTTTGGCGCGACCCTGGCGCTCGATGACGTGTCGCTCGATATCCAGCCAGGCGAGTTCTTCGGCCTGCTCGGCCCCAACGGGGCGGGCAAGACCACCCTGATTTCCATCCTTGCCGGACTGACCCGCGCCGATTCCGGCCACGCCGCCATCCTGGGCCACGATGTGGTGCGCGACTACCGCCAGTCGCGGCGGGCGCTGGGCGTGGTGCCGCAGGAGCTCGTCTACGATCCTTTCTTCAATGTGCGCGAAACCTTGCGTATCCAGTCCAGCTACTTCGGCCTCGGCAACAACGACGGCTGGATCGACGAGATCATGCATCATCTTGATCTTGTCCAGCACGCCGACAAGAACACACAGAACCTGTCGGGCGGCATGAAGCGGCGGCTGCTGGTGGCGCAGGCGCTGGTGCACAAGCCGCCGGTCATCGTGCTCGACGAGCCGACAGCCGGTGTCGACGTCGATCTGCGCCGCTCGCTGTGGGAATTCGTCAGCCGCTTGAACCGCGAGGGGCACACCATCCTGCTGACCACGCATTATCTGGAGGAAGCTGAGGCGCTGTGCGGCCGCATCGCGATGCTGAAGAGCGGGCGGATCGTCGCCTGCGATACCACGCGCAACCTGCTGCAATTGACCAACGAACATTGTGTGCAGCTACGGCTGGATCGGGACGAGGTGCCGATCGCCTGGCAGGATCGTCTGCTGCGCGATGCGGAGGGCAGCTGGCGCGCCAGCTTCAGCGAATACACGGAACTGGAAACCCTGCTGGCCGACCTGCGCCACGCCGGGCTGCGCGTGACTGAAATGCATTTGCAGGAACCCGATCTGGAGGATGTCTTCACCGACATCATGAAGCGCGCATGAGCGGGTTTGCGGCACTGTTCTACAAGGAGCTGCTGCGTTTCTGGAAGGTGGCGGTACAGACCGTGGTCGCACCGGTGGTGATGGCCTTGCTGTATCTCCTGATCTTCTCGCATGCCCTGGAATCACGTATCGAGGTCTACCCCGGTGTGTCGTATACCAGCTTTCTGGTGCCGGGGCTGGTGATGATGAGCATGCTGCAGAATGCCTTTTCCAATAGTTCGTCCAGTCTCATCCAGTCGAAGATGCAGGGCAACATCGTGTTCGTGCTGCTGCCGCCGCTGTCCTACCTGGAATTCTTCCTGGCCTATCTGGGCGCGGCAATCCTGCGCGGGCTGATCGTCGGGCTCGGTGTATGGGCGGTGACCCTGTGGTACGCGCCCTTCCAACTGCCGCATCCGGGCTGGCTGCTGGCGTTTGCGCTGCTGGCCTGCGCGATCATGGGGGCGATCGGCATCATGGCGGGCATCTGGGCGGAAAAATATGACCAGTTGGCGGCGTTCCAGAACTTCCTCATCATGCCGCTCACCTTTTTGTCCGGCGTGTTCTACTCGATTCATACGCTGCCGCCTTTCTGGCAGGCCGTGTCGCGCGCCAATCCCGCGCTGTACCTGATCGACGGCTTCCGTTATGCCTTTGTCGGCCAGTCCGATACCGATCCCTGGCTGGGTCTGCTGGTCGCAGGGGCCTGCTTTGTGGCAATATCCGCGCTCACCCTGATGCTGCTGAAGAGCGGCTACAAACTCAGACACTAGATTGAGCAAGCTATAACGAGGCAAGACAGGCAATGGTTACTCCCGACGACATCAAAGGCTGGATCACCGAGAAACTGCCGTGCGACCACATCGAACTGGACGGCGACGGCCAGCATTTCCAGGCGGTGATCGTCAGCCCGGCCTTCACCGGCAAGAACACGATCCAGCAGCACCGGCTGGTCTATGAGGTGCTGGGTTCCCGCATGCATGCGCAGATCCATGCGCTGTCGATGAAAACCTACACCCCCGAAGACTGGGCCAGCCGCTGACATGGATGCGCTGCTGATTCACGGCGGCAATCCGCTTGCCGGCGAGGTGCGCATTTCCGGCGCCAAGAATGCAGCGCTGCCGATTCTGACGGCGAGCTTGCTGACCGTCGAACCCATGCGGTTCGGCAACGTGCCGCATCTCAAGGACATCAGCACCATGCTGGCCCTGCTTGGCCACATGGGCGTGCGCGTCACGCTGGACGACAGGAACCACGTCACCCTGTCGGGTGAATCGATTCCGCACAAGGAAGCGCCCTACGAGATGGTGAAGACCATGCGTGCCGCGATCCTGGTGCTGGGGCCGACGCTGGCGCGCTTCGGCGAGGCGCGCGTCTCCCTGCCGGGCGGCTGCGCCATCGGCTCGCGTCCGGTCGATCTCCATATCAAGGGCCTGCAGGCAATGGGCGCCGACATCAACATCGAGCACGGCTACATTCATGCACGTTGCAGGCGCCTGCAGGGCGCACGCATTCTGATGGACGTGGTGACTGTGACCGGTACCGAAAACCTGATGATGGCCGCTGTGCTGGCCGAGGGCACCACCGTGCTGGAAAACGCCGCGCGCGAACCCGAAGTGGTCGACCTCGCGCGCTGCCTGGTCGCGATGGGCGCCAGGATCGAAGGCGCCGGCAGCGATGTCATCACCGTGCACGGTGTCGACACACTGCACGGCGCCGAGTATTCGGTGATGGCCGACCGTATCGAGACCGGCACTTTCCTGGTGGCCACCGCGATGACGGGCGGACGCGTGCGCGCCACGCACGCCCAGCCCGACACGCTCGACGCGGTCATGAGCAAGCTGCGCGAAGCTGGCGCGAAGATCGAGGCGGGCAGCGACTGGATCGAAGTCGAGTCCGACGGCAAGCTGAAAGCGGTGGACGTGCGCACCGCGCCGCACCCGGCGTTTCCCACCGACATGCAGGCGCAGTTCATGGCGATGAACACCGTCGCCGAAGGCGCGGCCAGCGTCACCGAAACCATTTTCGAAAACCGCTTCATGCACGTCCAGGAACTGCGCCGCCTCGGCGCCAACATCGAAGTGTCCGGGCACACTGCTTTGGTACGCGGGGTGCCGCGGCTCGACGGCGCCACCGTCATGGCGACCGACCTGCGCGCCTCGGCCTGCCTGGTGCTGGCCGGGCTGGTGGCGGCGGGCGAGACCACCATCGAGCGCATCTATCATCTCGACCGCGGCTACGAGCGCATCGAGGAAAAACTCACCCAGCTGGGCGCACGGATCAAGCGGGTTCATTGAATGGGTATCCCGGCACCCGTTCGGACTGGGCCCTTCGATTCGATCAGGACCGGTCCTGCCGAATCCCTCAAAGCCGTTCGGGCTGAGCCTGTCGAAGCCCCTTTGCGATCCAGGCAGCGCTTCGACAGGCCTGTCCTGAGCACTGTCGAAGGGCTCAGCGCGAACGGATTGTTGTCAGGGCCTGTGAATTAGGAAATCGCGATAACCATGACCTACACCGGCATCACGCTCGCCCTCTCCAAGGGCCGCATCTTCGAAGAAACCCTGCCGCTGCTGGCGGCCGCCGGCATCACGCCGTCCGAGAGCCCCGAGTCCTCGCGCAAGCTCATCATCGGCACCAACCGTGACGACGTACGCCTCATCATCGTGCGTGCCAGCGACGTGCCGACCTACGTGCAATACGGCGCCGCCGATCTCGGCATCGCTGGCAAGGATGTGCTCAACGAACATGGCGGCAACGGCCTCTACCAGCCGCTCGACCTGCAGATCGCGAAGTGCCGCATGATGGTCGCGGTGCGCGAAGGCTACGATTACGCCGGCATGGTGAAGCAGGGCGCACGTATTCGCGTCGCCACCAAATACGTCAACGCGGCACGCGACCATTTCGCCAGCAAGGGCGTACACATCGACCTCATCAAACTGTACGGTTCGATGGAACTCGCCCCGCTGGTCGGCCTGTCCGACGTCATCGTCGACCTCGTTTCCTCCGGCGGCACGCTCAAGGCCAACGGGCTGGTGGCGGTCGAACATATCGGAGACATCAGTTCGCGGCTGGTGGTGAACCAGGCGGCGCTCAAACTCAAGCGGAACCTGATCCAGCCGGTGATCGATGCGTTTGCGTCGGCGGTGGCTGGCGACGTGCCCGCGTAAGCCCTTATTTCTATGGCAGTCGGACGATCACGACGTATATTGTGGCTATAATGGCCACATGAAAACCGCTTCAATATCCGTCACCAAAAATCAGTTGAGCGCCCTGATTGAACAGGTGCGCCAGGGTGAGACTATTCTCATTACCGATCATGATTGCCCGGTCGCCCGGTTGGCCCCGATTGCGACGGAGAACGGACAACCCGGCACTGATGAACTTGTGTTGCTGGAACGCAAAGGTATTCTCCGGCGCGGCCATGGCCGGATTTGCCGGCTGATGCCCCCCGTCGTACCGACACAGCACGCCAGCGCACTTCAGGCTTTGCTTGAAGAGCGCGAGTGGGCGCGGTGAATTTCTGGGACAGCTCCGCGATTTTGCCGCTGCTGGTTGAAGAAACGACCACGCCATCTGCGCTGGTGTATTACGCCGATAATCCGGAGATCGTCGCCTGGTGGGGGACGCCAGTTGAGTGCACCTCCGCGCTGGCGAGGCTGGAACGCGAGGCCAGACTTGATTCGGCGGGCATGACTCAGGCGTTGGGACAATTGAACGCCCTGCAGATGGCCTGGAACGAAGTCCAGCCCCTGGATGGCGTGCGCCAAATCGCTCAGAGGCTGTTGCGGCTTCATCCCTTGCGCGCTGCGGATTCACTGCAACTCGCAGCAGCCCTGCTTGCCTGCGAACACCGCCCACAGAGTTGGCAGTTTGTCTGTCTCGATACGCGTCTCGGCCTGGCCGCCGAGCGCGAGGGCTTCAAACTGATTCAGCACTTTACAGCGATCGCGTGAAGCCCCTGTTCCTTCCCTCTTCGTGTTCGTGGGTGCCCGTCGTCCTTGTCTGGTCCTTACCTGCTGCTGCCGTTCAGCCGCTCGTCCGAACTGCCCGTTCATCATGGTCATCCTCGGCGGCGTGCTGATCTGGAAGCGCGGCAAACAGGCCATATGGAAAGGCGGCGCCAAAACCTTCAGCCTGCTGTTTCTGTGCATCTGGATTCCCATCGCGCTGTCGGTACCGGATTCGCTGTGGTTCAAGAAATCGCTCAGCACCGCGCGCTCACCTATCCGCGCATCTGGCTGGCTGTTTGCTGTTCTTTCGCGTTGCCTCATAACAAAAGGTAACCGAAGGTCAGATACGTTGCCTCACATTTGAGGTAACCGAGACCATTGAGAAGATGCGTTTCAGTTTAACCTCGATGCGCCGTTTGAGATCGAACGGGTTGAGGGTTCGATGTTGATTTTCGAGGTTCTGCCTGATCGTTTTCGGGACGCCGGCTGAAGCCATAACCCGCTGATAGGGCGTCTCTGGCGGGTGGTAGCGCTTCACGTAGCGGCTACCCTCGCGCGACTTCTCCTTGAGTTTCAGGGTCGGGCAGAAGTGGTTCTGGAGCAGGCTCCACTCGTTGGCGTAGAGGTCATTCATGAGATCGACCAGCCTGGGGTTGTCGAAGCGGTCATAGCCGAACAGATGGCGGACCTGGCTCCAGTTCTTCTGCTCCACATGGGCGTTGTCGTTCTTCCGGTAAGGCCGTGAGCGGGTGAACGACGGTCGTTCGGGATGGCCGCTGAAATAGCTCACCAGATGGTGGTTGAGAAATTCGGAACCGTTGTCGCAATCGAAGCCCTTGAGCGGGAATGGCAGCGCGGTCTCGATGGCCTTGATCTGGGTCATGACGCCGTGAGCGCCCTTGTTCCAGGTGGCCCGGCACTCGGTCCATCCGGTGAGAATGTCGGTCATGGTCAGGCTCCAGACAAAGTCCCCGGCCAGGGAGCTGCCGCAGTGGGCCACCGTGTCGGCCTCGACGAAGCCGGGTATCGATACGTCCCAATGCTCGCAGCGGATGGGAATCTGTTTCTTGAGCAAGGTGCCCGGCTTGGTGCCGCAAAGTCCCTTGGGGTGGGCGACACGGGACGCCTTGAGAAGGCGGTCAAGGGTGCTGGCGGAAGCGGTCAGCAGGCACGCGCTGACCGCTTCGGGCAAGGCGCCATGCTCCGCCACATAGTGGGGCAGCCACAAGGGCAACGCGGCCTTCAGCCGCTTGCCACACAATTGGTCCGAGGCCAGCCAGATCCTGCGCAGGGCTTCCAGGAGTTGGGGATGATCGTAGCGGGGTTTGCGGCCAACACGCCGAGGCACGGGTCTCGGCTTCAGTATTTTCCAATTCACACATGAGCCTGAGCGAGCGGGGCAATCGGAGTTGACTCAGGCGGCGCGTTGTCGAGATTTGTTGATGAGTTGAAAGAGTTGTGCTTTGGCCTGGTTGAGGCGTCTGGCGGCCTCATTATCGCTGCATCTCCTGGCGATTTCATCCAGCCTGTCGAACGAGACGCCCGGCTTGAGGAAGCTTTCTGCATTCGACAGCGATTTGAGCTTC
>Ga0209922_100468_pt1 | contig 55732 bp, 50 predicted proteins | sample ThiBiot_500_biof_FD_183946 | JGI IMG/M metagenome (GOLD analysis project Ga0209922, IMG submission 183946) | Wastewater bioreactor microbial communities from Cape Town, South Africa - Thiocy_expt_500_biof (SPAdes) | ecosystem: Engineered > Bioreactor > Thiocyanate-remediating > Anaerobic-Aerobic ... | reverse complement strand
CCTCGGCCCCGGCAGCTTCGGCGGCGGCGGCACCCGCAGCCGCCGCGGAGGGGGGCGCTTCTGACCGCCGCACACTCCGCGCCCCCAGCCTCCCGTCGGCACGGGCGGGCCACCCGGCCCGCGAACGACTCCCCCACGCACCCCTACACTTCCCGTTAGGAAAGGAAAACCCATGGCAAAGCAGTCCATCTTCGGCCGCATCTCGACCCTCGTGAAGGCGAACATCAACGCGATGCTCGACTCCGCCGAAGACCCGCAGAAGATGCTCGACCAGCTCGTCCGCGACTACACCAACAACATCGCCGACGCCGAGTCCGCGATTGCCGAGACGATCGGCAACCTGCGCCTGCTCGAGCGCGACCACGAAGAGGACGTCAAGGCCGCCGCCGAGTGGGGCAACAAGGCCCTCGCGGCGAGCCGCAAGGCCGACCAGCTGCGCGGCACGGGTAACACCACGGACGCCGACAAGTTCGACAACCTCGCGAAGATCGCCCTGCAGCGTCAGATCAGCGAGGAGAACGAGGCGCGCGCGCTGGCCCCGTCGATCGCGGCGCAGACCGAGGTCGTCGACAAGCTCAAGGACGGCCTGAACGGCATGAAGCAGAAGCTCGTCGAGCTGAAGTCGAAGTCGTCGGAGCTGATCGCCCGCCAGAAGAGCGCGGAAGCGCAGAACAAGGTGCACGACGCGGTCAAGTCGATCGACGTCATGGACCCGACGAGCGAGCTCGGCCGCTTCGAGGACAAGGTGCGCCGCCAGGAGGCGCTCGCCGCCGGCAAGGCGGAGATCGCCGCCTCGACGCTCGACGCGCAGTTCAACGCGCTGGAGGATGTCGGCGAACTGACCGAGGTCGAGGCCCGCCTCGCCGCGCTGAAGACGGGCGGCACGTCCACGGCTGCCATCGAACAGTAAGCAGCACGAGGCTCTGAGAGCCGGCAAGAACGCCACGGGAACCTCCCGCGGCGCGGTCCGTCACCGGATCGCGCTCGCGGGAGGTTTTCGCGTCGATGCCTCGGGCGCGGCATCGGGTGGGAGGATGACAGCATGACGCGCTTTCTCGTCGTTCCCCAGTGGCAGGGCTCACCGTCATCGCGCGCGATGCATCTCATCGACGGCGCCGAGGCGATCGCCGGGGATCTGCCCCGTGCGGCGACGACGCGCGTCGAGGTCCCGCCTTCGGCGGGCGAATCGCTCGGCACCGGCATCCGGCGCTTCAGCGCGCTTGCAGGCGTGCAGGCCGCGATGGCGGAGTCGTTGGCGTCGTCACCTGCGGAGGAGCCCGTCATCGTGATCGGCGGGGACTGCGGCGTGGCCGTGCCCGCGATCGCGCATGCGGCCGGCCGTCACGACCTCGCGGTCGTGTGGTTCGACGCTCACGCCGACCTGCACGACCCCACGTCGTCGCCGTCGGGCGCGTTCGCCGGGATGGCGCTGCGCGCCGTCGTCGAGGAGCTCCCGTTGCCGGGCAGTGGAGCAGTGCCAGCAGGTCGGGTGATCCTCGCCGGCGCGCGGGAGTTCGAGGACGCCGAGGAGGGCGCGCTCAGCGCGCACGGCATCGTGAGTGTCACCGCGGAGTCGCTGACCGATCCGTCCGCCCTGGTCGATGCGGTCGCGGCGACGGGGGCCGCTGCCGTCTACATCCACGTCGATCTCGACGTTCTCGACCCGGCGGCGATCGCCGGGGTCGCGTCGCCCGTGCCCTTCGGGACGGGTCTCGACGAGCTCGTCACCGCCATCCGTGCGGTGCGCGCCCGGGTGCCCCTCGCGGGCGCGTCGATCTCGGGGTTCGCCCCTGCGTCGGCGACCGCGGCGGTCGAGGATCTCGGCACGATCCTGCGCGTCGTCGGGGCGCTCGCGTGATCGCACGTCCGCCCGCGGGGTGGCGCGAACGTGCGCAGCGCGCGGTCGTGCGCGGCGCAGCGCTGGATGCCTGGATTCCGCGCGTGCTCCTCGACTCGCCCCTGAGTCTCGTCGGCTACTGGTGGGGCACCGCCGTCGGCTGGGTGTGGGGCGGGCTGTGGTCGACGGGACGTGTCGAGCGCCGCGCGGGTCTGTGGGTGTTCACGGGCATGCCCGAGTGGGCGTTCGGACGCGGCGGCGTGTGCGTCGGCGGGTGCTTCCTCACCGGGGCGGGGGCCGTCACGGACCGTGTTCTCGTGCACGAAGCGGAGCACGCACGGCAGTGGCGGCGCTACGGCTTCCTCATGCCGTTGCTGTACCTCGTCGCCGGGCGGAACCCACTGACGAACCGCTTCGAGATCATGGCGGGGCTCGAGGACGGCGGCTACGTGCCGCGCGGAAGCTGAGCCGCCGCCGGGTGCACGCTCAGCGCGAGGCGGCGAGACCGAAGCGGGCCGGCGTGTGCACGGATGCCTCGTCGATCCCGAGGCGACCCGTGAGGTGATCGAAGATGTCGGCCGTGCCGAGGAACCCGCCGAGCAGGTGGATACGCGTGCCGTCCTCGCAGGCGTCGGCGCACAGCATCTCGTCGGCCCACGCGACGACGGCGCGGGCGAGGGCCTGTCCGGGAGCGCACGCGCGTCCGGTGCCCGGGTCTCCTGTCCGCTGCGAGCGGTCGAGCCAGGTGACGATCATGCGGGCCGGCACGGCGAGGTCGAAGACCCACGAGGCATCCGGGACTTCGATGAACACGCGTCCGGTGGAGCAGATCGGAAGAGTGGCGATGAGCGTCTCGAGATCGACGAGCGACGTCTCATCCGCCGTGATCAGCTGCTGGGCACGCGCGTGACGCGACGCCTTGCAGGCGGTCGCGTCGTGGGTGACGGCAGTCTGGATCACGGTGGCCATGGTGCTGCCAGTATACGCCGTTTTAGGCGAGCCTTACCTCACGAGCCGACCAGCAGCACGTCACGCAGGCCTGCGAGCTCCTCATCCGTGATGCCGTGGGCCTGCAGGTACGCCGTCGGTGACCCGAATCGCGCGTCGAGGTCGGCGAGGAGCGTCCGCATCGCGCCGGCGGGCGATCGTGTCGCGAGGTCTTCGAGGTGACGCGCCTCGGGGTGCAGGGCACGAAGGTAGCGGAGGACCTGGGCGTTGCGCTCGGCGGGGAGCAACTGCTCGGTGCGCGCATAGTCAGCGACGACGGCCTCGCGGTCGACACCGACCGCGGACAGCACGAGTGCGATCGTGACGCCCGTGCGATCTTTGCCGACCGTGCAGTGCACGAGGGTCGGCTGCGCGCCGAGCACCCCGCGTACGACGGCGACGATGCGCTCCGGTGCGGTGTCGATGAGCCCGCGGTACATCGATTCGAGCGAGATGTCGTCGTCGAAGAAGGATGCCGCCGAGCCGAGGAACAGCGGAACGTGCTGCACCTCGATGCCGAGGCCTTCGATGCGGCTCGGATCGAGGGCGAGTTCGCTCTCGTCGCGCAGGTCGATGATGCGGCGAAGCCTGAGCGCATCGAGCACGGTCCGCCCGTCCGTGGTGAGGCGCGCGAGGTTCCCCGAGCGGAAGAGAACACCCGAACGGGTGCGCGCGGCGCCCGCGGAGAGCCCGCCGATGTCGCGGAAGTTCAGCGTGCCGGGGACCTGCGTAGCGTCGCTCGGCGTCACTGCGGCGCCTCCGCGGCGCGCTCCCCCCGGCGCGGCGGCACGGGGTACTTGCCGGCGATCGTGATGCGGTTGAACGCGTTGATGGAGACGAGCAGCCAGCTGAGGGCCACGTACTCCTGCTCGGTGAGGATGCCTCCGACGTGGTCGTACACCTCGTCGGAGATGCCCTCTTCGTGGATGAACACGTAGCTCTCGGTGAGTTCGAGTGCGGCGCGCTCGCGCGGGGTGAAGACGCCCGACTCGCGCCAGGTGGCGATCTGGGCGATCTCGTCGGCGGACAGTCCCGCCGCGACCGCGCGGTCGACGTGGACGCGCACGCAGTACGCACAGCCGTTCAGCTGCGACGCGTGGATGAGCGCGATCTCCTTCAGGCGATCGTCGATGCCGGCGTCGGCCGCGATCGTCCCGACGGTCTGCGAGAAGGCCTCCAGCGCGTCGTAGGCGGAACGGGCCGAGCGGGACAGGTGGACGCGGCGTTCGGTCATGCTCTCACCCTATTGCCGCCGCCCCGCCCGGGCCCCGGCCCCAGCGATCGAGCACCCGCCACCCGCCACCCGCCACCCGCGGGACGGTGATCGAGTGCCCGCCGCGCAGCGGCGGGTGTATCGAGATCACGCGGCGGGTGTATCGAGATCACGCGGCAGGTGTATCGAGATCCCACGCGAGATCACGCCGCCGGCGCATAGTCGAACCGCCGTCGCGCCGCCGGGCGCGGGGTCCGCGTCGGGTCGATGTGCGCGGGTGGAATCAGCCAGACTGCCGCCGCTGTGCCGGGCCCGTCGATACGGACATCCCATCCCTGATCGTGGATCAGATGGTGGCACGAGTCGCACAGCAGGCATCCGTTCGACAGGTCCGTCCTGCCGCCGTGGCTCCACCATTCGAGATGGTGGACTCTCGATCTGCCGGGCGGTGCCCCGCAGCCGATGCAGGCACCGTCCCTCGTGGTGATCGCCCGCTTCTGCGCCCGCGTGAAGAGTCTCTTCTCGCGCCCCCAGTCGAGGATCTCCGACTCGGAACCCATCACCCACGGGATGACACCGCCCCCGGCGGCCATCCGACGCACCGTCGCGATGCACACCGGTTGGTCCACTCCGTCGATGAGACCCATCCCGAGGCCGGATCGCAGGGCGTCGAGATCCACCCGCACGACCACCGTCGCCCCCGGCAGCGACTGCCCGGTCCGATCGCACCCGGAATAGTGCGCACACACCGTGATGAGCGCGTCGGCCATCATCTCGGGGACCGGTCGCGGCGGCAGCCCGTTGCCTTTCGTACCCGCGTCGCGCGCGACGCCGAGTTCCGCCGTGACCATCGCCTCGAGAAGAGTGAGCAGCACGGCTCCGCGTGCGGGGTCGTAGAAGCCCTTCACCGCAACGCCACCGGAAGCGTCCTGCCGAACCGACAGGAACGTCCGCGCCCGCGCGTCTTCTTCTTTCGGGGCGACACCGTCGGGGTCGAGGTGCGCTTCGGCACGCAGAAGCACCTTCTGGAGCGCGAGCAGGTCGAGCCCCTCTGCCTGTTCGACGAGCAGGAGTTCCGCCCTGTCGAGCCCCGCCACCCCGACGCGGTCTTCGACGCCGTCGAGCATCCGGATGATGGCGGCCGCGGCGTCACGCCCGAGGCACCCTGCGGCGACGGCCGCGGCCACGTGCGGATGCCGCGCGGGCGCCGCCTCGCCGGACAGCAGCAGTCGGGGTGTCGTCGCCGCACCGACCTCGACGAGCTTCGCAGCCTCTCCCGCGGTGGTCCCGAGGGTCGTCGCGATCATGGTCGTCGCGTTGCGGTGCCCCTGCCGCTTCGCGAGCGAGTCCATGCCGAGCTCGGGCCGCGACTGTCGGGCGATCTCCGACGCGACTTGGACCGCGGCGGCATCCATCAGGCGCCGCGCGTGCCCGAGCAGGCGATTCACCTCGACCAGCCGGCCAGGTTCACACCCGTCGACACGGTCACCCGGCCACGCCTCGGCGAGCGCGGCGACCGCCACGGCCAGTGCGTCAACAGGTGAACTCATGCCCCCATGATACTCGGACGGTCGGACATTGCCTCGAAGCTTTGTTCTATCTAAAGTGAGATTATCCTCATATTCTTCACACGGTACTGAATATGCCGGGATCGCACGTCGCACTGGTCAATAGAACATCTGTTCCGTCCGAGAATAGTGCAGCACCACGGCCGACGACAACGGCCCGCAGCACCCGCGCATGCGTGAGAATGGCCGGATGGATGAGTTCACCTTCCTCGCCGCGCAGTCCACCGAGCTCGGTGTCGACGCTCCCCCGGTCCGCCGTCTGACGCACACGCTCCAGGATGGCCGCACGGTGAGCGCCCTGCAGTACGGCGATGCCGCGACGGGCACGTTCGCCGCACCCGTGGTGACGTTCCTGCACGGCGCGGGCCTCAACGCCCACACCTGGGACACGACCGTGCTCGCCCTCGGACTCCCCGCCTTGGCCCTCGACCTCCCCGGTCACGGCGATTCGTCGTGGCGGGAGGATGCCGCGTACGTCGGTCCCGCCCTCGCCGCCGACATCGCTCCCGCGATCGCCGCGTGGACCGACCGCCCCCAGCTCGTCGTCGGGCAGTCGCTCGGAGGTCTCACCGCGGCATCCCTCGCCCACGCGCATCCCGAGCTCGTCCGCGAACTCGTCGTCGTGGACATCACGCCCGGGATCGACCCGAACGGCGATGCATCCTCGATCGCGGCGTTCTTCGCCGGCCCGACCGACTGGGCGAGTCGCGACGAGCTCGTCGACCGCGCTCTCGCCTTCGGTCTCGGCGGCTCGCGCGAGGCGGCGACGCGCGGCGTCTTCCTCAATTCGCGCGTGCGCGAGGACGGACGCGTCGAGTGGAAGCACCACTTCGCGCACCTCGCGAACCGGCTCGCCGCCGACCCGTCCGCAGCTGCGGAGAGCCAGGCCCAGCAGCGGGCGCTCCGCGGCGCCCTCTCGGCGACGGGCTGGGACGACCTCGCCGCGGCGGCGGCACCGATCACGCTCGTCCGCGGCGAGCGCGGATTCGTCACCGAAACGGATGCCGAGGAGTTCCGCAGGCGCCTTCCCGAGGCCACGATCGTCGTCGTACCCTCGGGCCACAACGTCCAGGAAGAGCTGCCCGTGCCGCTCGCCGCCCTCATCGGGGACCTCGCGCGGGACTGAAGCTGCGGAGCCGGACCCGGCGAGACGGCCGGCCGCACCGAGCGACGAGGCGCGGCGAGACGCCACCCGCCCTGGGACGGCGCCGCGCGAGTCGAATCCATTCGACACCGCGCGTATGACGCCCCGTGTCCCCACCCCGGATCCGCGGGGGTGCACCCGGGCCTAGGCTGTCCTACGCACCGAGTCCACGGTCGTGCCCGCACACAGCGCTCTCGCGCGCGCACGCCCAGCGAAAGGAACACCCGAAATGCTCCGCCGCACCACTGTCGCCGCGGCCGCTCTGCTGGCGGCCGGCGCCCTTCTGCTCAGCGCCTGCTCCGGCGGCGCCGCCCCCTCGCCCACCGCGACGGCGGGCACACCTGACCCCGACGCGACTGTCGCGATCCGCCTCGTCGCCGAACCCGGAAACCTCGACATCCGCGAGACGGCGGGCGCCGCGCTCGACCAGATCCTCGTCGACAACGTCTACCAGGGCCTCGTCTCGCGCACCCCAGACCAGAAGATCGTCGACACGCTCGCCTCGAGCCACACGGTCTCGGACGACGACCTCACCTACACGTTCGTCGTCCGCGAGGGCGTCACCTTCGCCGACGGTCAGGCCCTCACGCCGCAGGACGTCGTCTGGTCCCTGCAGCAGGTGAAGGACAACGCGAGCTACCGCGACTCGGCACGGCTCGCGAACGTCGCCTCGATCGTCGCAAACGGTCAGGAGGTCGTCGTGACGCTGTCCGCCCCCGACCGCACGTTCCTGTGGAACCTGACCGGCCGGGCCGGTCTCGTCCTGAAGGAAGGCGACACGATCGACCGCAAGACGGCCGCCAACGGCACCGGCCCCTTCGTACTCGCCGACTGGAAGCAGGGCGACTCCATCACCCTTCAGCGCAACGACGTCTACTGGGGCGAGAAGGCGAAAGTGAAGGAAGTCGTCCTCGACTACGTCCCCGATACGCAGGCCGCCCTCTCGGGCGCACTCGCGGGCGAGTTCGACGTCGTCACCGGGTTCGACGCGACCCTCAAGGACCAGATCGAGGCGAACGGCGACTTCGCCCTCGTCCTCGGCAAGTCGACCGACAAGGGCACCCTCGCGATGAACTCGACGAAGGGTCCGCTCGCCGACAAGCGCGTGCGCCAGGCGATCCGCCAGGCGATCGACAAGAAGTCCATCGTCGAGGCGCTCGGCGCGGGCCAGACCCTCTATGGACCGATCCCCGAGCTCGACCCCGGCTACGCCGACCTCGAGTCCACGGCACCGTTCGACCCGGATGCCGCGAAGAAACTCCTCGCCGACGCGGGCGCCGAAGACATCACGCTGACCCTCACGATCCCCTCCTGGTATGGCACGACGGTGTCGCAGATCCTCGTCTCGAACCTCAACGACGTGGGCATCACGCTGAAGGTGAACCAGGTTGAGTTCCCCACGTGGATCAACGACGTCTACGTCAACAAGGACTACGAGCTGAGCTTCGTGCTCCACACCGAGGCGCGCGACTTCGAGAACTGGACGAACCCGGACTACTACTTCACGTATGACAACCCGAAGGTGCAGCAGCTGTACGCCTCGTACATCGCAGCGACCGACGACGATACGGCGAACGGGTTCCTGAAGGATGCCGCGAAGCTCGTCGCCGAGGACCAGGCCGCCGACTGGCTGTACAACGGGGCATCCGTCGTCGCGGTCGGCACGGACGTGACCGGGTTCCCGACCGTGAACACCAACGAGCGCATGAACCTCGCCGACCTGGCGAAGAGCAAGTAGCGGACCGACCCGGCGTGATCCGGTACGCGTTGACGCGAGGGGCCCTGCTGCTGCTGGGCCTCTTCGTCGCCAGCGCGCTCATCTTCGTGACGCTCCGGGTGCTGCCCGGCGACGTCGCACAGGTGATCGCAGGGCTCAACGCCACCCCGGAGCAGATCGCCGCGATCCGCGAGCGGCTGGGGCTCGACGCGCCCCTGCCCGTGCAGTACGTCACCTGGGTCAGCGGGATCCTGCGCGGCGACCTCGGCTCGTCGCTGCTCACGGGCGCCTCCGTCTCGTCCGAACTCGTGCAGAAGGGGCAGGTGACGATCCCGCTCGGCCTCATGTCGATGACGATCGCGATCCTCATCGCCATGCCGTTCGGTGTGATCTCGGCCATGCGCCGCGGGCACCGCGACGGGACGCTGCTCTCGGTCGGCGCGCAGACCCTTGCGGCCGTTCCGGTCGTCTGGGCGGGCATGATGCTCGTCGTCGTCTTCGCCGTGTGGCTCGGGTGGCTCCCCGCCCAGGGCTTCCCGCGCAGCGGCTGGGCGGATCCCTCTCTCGCGTTCCGCTCGCTCCTGCTGCCGGCGATCACGATCGGCGTCATCGAGGGCGCGATGCTGATGCGCTTCGTGCGCTCGGCGACCCTGCAGGCGACCGGCCAGGACTTCGTCCGCACCGCCGCCGCGAAGGGCCTCACGCGCACGCAGGCGCTCCTGCGGCACGGTCTTCCCACCGTCGGACTGTCGATCATCACGGTGCTCGGCCTTCAGGTCGCGGGCATCATCGTCGGCTCCGTCGTGATCGAGCAGCTGTTCAGCCTGCCCGGGATCGGGCGCATGCTCGTCGCGGACGTCGGCGCCCGCGACCTGCCGAAGGTGCAGGGGGAACTCCTCGTCCTCACCGGATTCGTTCTCATCGTGGGCTTCGCCGTCGACCTCGTGCACCGCACGCTCGACCCCCGGCAGCGGGAGGCGGAATGACACGCGCACAGGCCCACGGGCGCCACAGGTTCGCCTGGCTCGGCCGGCTCTGGTCACTGTCGACGGGCCGCTTCGGCATCATCGTCGTGCTCGCGATCGGGCTCACGGCGCTCGTCGCGAGATTCTGGACGCCGTTCGACCCGCAGAAGGTCGACGTCCAGAACCGGTGGGATGCCCCGGGCATCCCCCACCTTCTCGGCACCGACGGATCGGGGCGCGACATCCTGAGCCTCCTCATGGCGGGCGCGCGGACGACCGTGTGGGTCGCCCTCGGCGCCGGAGCCGTCGCGACGCTCCTCGGTCTCGTGCTCGCGGTCGTGGGGGCACTCACGACGCGCTGGGTGCGCGAGAGCGTCGCCGTGCTCGTCGACATCCTCATCGCCTTCCCCGTGCTCCTCATCGCCATGATGCTGTCGTCCGTGTGGGGCGGGTCGCTCTGGGTCGTCATCATCTCGGTCGGCATCGGCTTCGGGGTCAACATCGCACGCGTGACGCGGCCGGAGCTGCGCCGTGTGCTGCACAGCGATTTCGTCCTCGCGGGCCGCGCGGCGGGTCTCACCCCGTTCGAGAACCTGTGGCGGCATCTGCTGCCGAACGTCGCGCCCGTGTTCATCGTGCAGCTGTCGTGGGGCATGGCGGTCGCGGTGCTCGCCGAGGCGGGCCTCAGCTACCTCGGCTTCGGCGCGCCGCCCACGGAGCCCAGCTGGGGCATCCTGCTGAAGGATCTGCAGACCTACATCTCCGTGCACCCGCTGTCGGTCGTCTGGCCGGGCCTTGCGATCACGATCACGGTGCTCGGGCTCAACCTGCTCGGCGACGGCCTCCGCGAGGCCACCGACCCGACCCTCTCCCGTCGACGCACCGCCGCCCGGACCCCCCAGCCGGTGGTGGTGTCATGAGTCTCGAGGTGCAGGACCTCGTCGTCGAGATCGACGGCCGCCGCGTCGTCGACGGCGTCTCGTTCGACGTCCCCGACGGTGAGCGCGTGGGCCTCATCGGCGAGTCCGGGTCGGGGAAGTCCCTGACGGCCCTCGCGATCCTCGGGCTCCTGCCCGACGGGGCGACCGCGACCGGAAGCGTGCGGTGGGACGGACGCGAACTGATCGGTCTCCCCGATCGCGAACTGGCGACCCTCCGGGGCGATGAGATCGGCATCGTCTTCCAGGAGCCGCGCACGGCGCTGAATCCGATCAGGACGGTCGGGCGGCAGATCGGCGAGTCCGTCCGCATCCACGAGGGGGTCTCGCGACGCGAGGCATCCGCACGCGCCATCGCCGAGGCCGAGCGCGTGCGTCTCCCCGATGCGGCCGAGCTCGTACGGCGCTACCCGCATCAGCTCTCCGGCGGTCAGCGTCAGCGCGTCGCGATCGCGATGGCCCTCGCCTGCCGGCCCCGCCTGCTGATCGCCGACGAGCCGACGACGGCGCTCGACGTGACGATCCAGGCCGAGATCCTCGAGCTGCTGGGCGGCCTCGTCGAGCGGGACGGCATGTCGCTCGTGTTCATCACGCACGACCTCGCCGTGCTCTCCCAGGTCGCGACGGATGCCGTCGTGCTAGAGGACGGGCGCGTCGTCGAGCGGGGGCCGCTGTCGCGCCTGCTCACCGCGCCGGAGTCTCCCGTGACACAGGGGCTCCTGCGGGATGCCACGGCGACCCTGTGGAAACCGGGGGGCGTCTCATGACCGCGCTCCTGCAGGGCCGGGGGCTCACGCGGCGCTTCCCGCAGCGCGGCACGCACCTGTTCGAGAAGACGCGATGGACGACGGCGCTCGACGATGCCGACGTCGACGTGCGCGAGGGATCCGCCGTCGGGATCATCGGCGAGTCCGGCTCGGGCAAGTCGACGCTCATCCGGATTCTGCTGGGCCTGGATGCCCCGAGCGCGGGCACCGTCGAGCTGGGCGGCCGGCCTGTCGATGCGCGCGCGTCGGCACGACGGCTGCATTGGCTGCGCCGCGAGACGGGGATCGTCTTCCAGGATCCGTACGCGTCGCTCGACCCCCGCATGACGGTCGGTCGCATCGTCGGCGAACCGCTCTGGGCCCTCGATGTCGAGGGCTCCGGCGACCAGCGCCGGGCACGGGTGCGCGAGGTGCTCGAAGCGGTGGGGCTCGACGCCGACATGATGCAGCGCTATCCGCACGAGTTCTCCGGCGGCCAGCGGCAGCGGATCGCTCTTGCCCGCGCGATCGTGCACCGCCCTCGCATCCTCGTCGGCGACGAACCCCTGTCGGCACTCGATGTCACCGTGCGAGCGCAGATCCTGGAGCTCCTGCGGGAGCTCCGCGCGAGCGAGAGCCTGACTCTCGTCATGGTCTCGCACGACATCGGCGTCGTGCAGAGCCTGTGCGACGAGGTCATCGTCATGAAGGACGGCCGCATCGTCGAGGAGGGCCCCACCGAGAAGGTGCTCCTGCAGCCGCAGGTCGCCTACACGCGGCGCCTCCTCGCCTCGATCCCCGTCATCGAGCCGCCTCGCACGTGAGGGCCCCTGCCCCACGTCGGGGCCCCGGAGTAGCGTGACCGACATGCACGCGATCGTCCCGCCCTATCTGCTCGCGCGGCTCGCCGAGGCGGACGCTCCGCACCTCGCCGACGCGGCCGAGGCGGCGCGCGCGACGCTCGCCCTGCCGCGGGTCTATCACCCGACCCTCACCGACCTCGATGTGTCGGTCGAGGGCGACGCGCTCGTCTTCGAGGGGTCGCCCTCGCCCGATCGCGTCATCTCCGATGCGCAGCACCGCGAGAACCTGCCCGGCGTGCGCGTTCGTGCGGAGGGCGAACCCGCCGTCGCCGACATCGCGGTCGATGAGGCCTACGACGGGCTCGGCGAGACATTCGACTTCCTCTGGGATGCCTTTCGCCGGGCATCCATCGACGGCACCGGAGGCCGACTCGAAGCGACCGTCCACTACGGCGAGAAGTACGACAACGCGTTCTGGAACGGCGAGCGGATGGTGTTCGGCGACGGTGACGGCGAGGTCTTCGCAGGCTTCACGGGCTCGCTCAGCGTCATCGCGCACGAGCTCGGACACGGCGTCGTCGAGCACTCCGGCGGCCTCGCGTACCGCGGCCAGTCGGGGGCGCTCAACGAGTCGATCGCCGACGTTTTCGGCGCGCTCACCGAGCAGCACTCGCACCGCCAGAGGGCCGACGAGGCATCCTGGCTCATCGGCGCGGGCATCTTCACCGCCGCCGTGCAGGGTGAGGCGTTGCGCTCGATGAAGGCGCCCGGCACCGCCTACGACGACGATGTGCTCGGGCGTGACCCGCAGCCCGCCCACATGCGCGACTTCGTGAAGACGACCGACGACAACGGCGGCGTGCACATCAACTCCGGCATCCCGAACAAGGCGTTCCACCTCGCGGCGACCGCTCTCGGCGGGTATGCGTGGGAGCGCGCCGGGCGGATCTGGTACCTGACCCTGACGGGTGGAACCCTCACCCCGACGACCGACTTCGCGGCGTTCGCCGCGGCCACCCTGCGCACCGCGCGGGCGGAGTACGGTGAGACATCGGAGGAGGCCGCCGCCGTCCGCACCGCCTGGAGCGGCGTCGGCGTGACGATCGGTGCATCAGGATCCTGACCCCGAGGCCGCGAGCCCCGCACCCGCGGTCGCCGTGGTCGTCGTGCGCTCGGGCGGCATCGCCGGCCTGACGCGCCGCTGGGACGTCGAAGCGGAGGCATCCGACGCCGACGAGTGGATCGACCTCATCGACGCGTGCCCGTGGGACGACGAGGACGCCGACGATGACGAGGACGCGTACGCGCGCGAGGGGGACGTGCCGCGCGGCGCGGACCGTTTCGCGTACCGCGTGAGCGCGCGGATGCCCGAGGGACCGGAGCGTCACGCGGCGTTGAGCGAGTCCCAGGCATCCGGCCCGTGGCGCGCCCTCATCGACGCCGTGCGCGCCGCCTCCCCCCGCTGACCGAGCGCCCCGCCCGCCGTTTCGACTCGTCGCTGCGCTCCTCGCTCAACGACCAGACACCGCCCCCCCGCTCGCTGACCGAGCACCTCACCCCCGGTCGTTGACCGAGCGAAGCGAGTGGAAACGCCCGTTTCGACTCGTCGCCACGCTCCTCGCTCAACGACCGGACACCACCCGACCCCCGGTCGTTGACCGAGCGGAGCGAGTGGAAACGCCGCGTTTCGACTCGTCGCTGCGCTCCTCGCTCAACGACCGGAGACCGCCCCACCCCGGTCGTTGACCGAGCGCCCCACCCGGTCGTTGACCGAGCGCAGCGAGTGGAAACGTCCCGTTTCGACTCGTCGCTGCGCTCCTCGCTCAACGACCAGACACCGCCCACCCCGGTCGTTGACCGAGCGAAGCGAGTGGAAACGCCCCGCACCCCCGTTTCGACTCGTCGCTGCGCTCCTCGCTCAACGACCAGAGACCACCCCACCCCGGTCGTTGACCGAACGAAGCGAGTGGAAACGTCCCGTTTCGACTCGTCGCTACGCTCCTCGCTCAACGACCGGACACCACCCGACCCCCGGTCGTTGACCGAGCGAAGCGAGTGGAAACGTCCCTCACGTTTCGACTCGTCGCTACGCTCCTCGCTCAACGACCGGACACCACCCGACCCCCGGCACGTTTCGACTCGTCGCTGCGCTCCTCGCTCAACGACCGGATGGGGGGCTAGGTGGACCGGCCGAAGAGACCGCGCTTCTTCTTCACGGGCTTCAGCTGCTTCTGCAGGTAGATCGTGCCGAGCCAGCGGCCGAACTTGAAGCCGACGCGACCCATCCGGCCCACTTCGACGAAGCCGAGCTTCTCGTGCAGGGCGACGGAGCCCTCCGCGCCCTTGTCGCTGATGACGGCGACCATCTGATGGATGCCCGCCTGCTCCGACGCCGCGATCAGCGCCTCCAAGAGCGCCCGCCCGAGGCCCTTCCCGGTCGCAGCCTGCCCGAGGTAGATCGAGTTCTCGACGCTGTAGCGATACCCCGACTTCGCCGACATCGGCTGCACGAGCGCGTAGCCGAGGATCTGCCCCGTGGGGGACTGCGCCACGAGGAACGGCATCCCGAGCTTCTCGAGGTGCGCGATCTTGTCGCGCCACTTCGCGAGGGACCACTTCTTCTCGTCGAACGTCACGACGGAGTTCGTCACGTAGTGGTTGTAGATCTCGCGGATGTCGGGGATGTCCCGCGCCTCGACCGGCCGGATCTCGTACGCGAACGGCCGCTCGGTCTCGACGCGGCGCAGGTGCACCGGCAGCTGCCGCCGACCCTTCTCGTATTCCTCCTCCAGCATGCCGGTCAGCCTACGCGCCAGTCGACGGGGGCCGCTCCCTGCTGCTCCAACAGGGCGTTGGCCCGCGAGAACGGCTTCGAGCCGAAGAAGCCACGGCTCGCCGACAGCGGCGAGGGGTGCGCCGACTCGATGATCGGAGTGTCGCCCAGGAGCGGCCGCAGATTCGCGGCATCCCGCCCCCACAGGATCGCCACGAGCGGGCGATCCCGCGCAACGAGCGTGCGGATCGCATGCTCGGTCACCCGCTCCCACCCCCAGCCGCGATGGGATGCCGGGGCGCCCGGCGCGACCGTCAGCACCCGGTTCAGGAGCATGACCCCTTGATCGCTCCACGCCGACAGGTCGCCGTGCGGCGCGGGCGCGATGCCGAGGTCGTCGTGAAGCTCCCGGTAGATGTTGCCGAGGCTCCGCGGCAGCGGCCGCACGTGCGCATCGACGGCGAACGACAGTCCGATCGGATGCCCCGGCGTCGGGTACGGGTCCTGACCGACGATGAGGACCTTGACGCCGTCCAGCGGCCGCGCGAACGCGCGGAGCACCCGGTCGCCGGCGGGCAGGTAGGGGCGCCCCGCCGCGGTCTCCGCCCGCAGCCGCTCGCCGAGTGCGGCGATGTCGGGCGCGACGGGCGCGAGTGCGGCAGCCCAACCGGGGTCGATCAACCCGGCATCCGCCAGTTCGTCGAGGCTCTTCGCCATCAGGCGCTGGCCTCGCCGGTTCCGGCGTCCTCCTCGGCCACCGTGCCCCGTGCCGACCAGGGGAAGTCGATCCACCGGTCGGTCTCGCGCCACGAATAGTCGGGGGATGCCACGGAGCCCGGCTTCGTGTAGATGCACACCGAGCGCACGTCCGCTCCGGCATCCCGCAGCATCTGGACCGCGAGCGCGAGCGTCCGCCCCGAGTCGGCGACATCGTCGACGAGGAGCACGCGCTTGCCGGGCAGGTAGCCGAGGTCGAGGTCGGGCGGGAGCAGCGTCGGGGCATCCAGCACGGTGCCGATGCCGGTGTAGAACTCGACGTTCAGTGCGCCGCAGCTCTTCACCCCGAGGCCGTACGCGACGGCCCCCGCGGGCAGTAGTCCGCCGCGTGCGATCGCGACGACGACCTCGGGCTCGAACCCGTCGGCGAGGATCGCACGGGACAGCTCGCGGGTGGCGTCGCCGAAGCCCGCCCAGGTCAGGATCTCACGGTCGGAAAAGGCGTCGTCAGTGCTCACTCCCCCAACCTAGACTGATCGCCATGTCAACGCCGCCGGCACCGCGTGCCATCTCCTCCGCGACCGCGTCGCTGCGAACCTCGGCCGTGGGCGTCACGGCGGGTCTCATCGGCTGGTTCGTCCTGGTCGAACTCGTCTCGGGCATCCTGCAGGGGTACTACGTGCCGCTGTTCAGCGACATCGTCGTGAAGCTCGGCATCCACGACTCCGACGTCAACTGGTTCGAGGCGGCGCAGCTGCTCCTGTCGGCACTGGTCGTGCCGTTCCTCGCGAAGCTCGGCGATATGTACGGGCACAAGAAGGTCCTGCTGATCGCGGCGATCCTCACGGCGGGAGCGACGTGGTGGCTCGCGTTCGCGACGTCGTTCTGGACCTTCCTCATCGCGTGGGCGCTGCAGGGGTTCTACGTCGTGTGGCTGCCGCTGGAGATCGCGCTCATCTTCGAACGCGGCCGCCGTCAGGAGCGCGGCGTCTCCACGACGCGGCGCGCGGCGGGCCTACTCGTCGTGGGACTCGAGGCCGGCGCGATCCTCGGGGCGCTCGCGGCGGGGCGCGTGTTCGCCGCGACCGGCGAGAACCTCACGGCGACGCTCTTCGTCCCCGCGATCGCGGTCACCCTCGTCGTGCTCGTCATCTGGATCGGCGTCCCCGAATCGCAGCCCGAGCCGGGGCGCTCCCTCGACACGTGGGGCTTCGTCATCCTCGCGTGGGGGCTGCTGCTCATCACCGGCGGGCTCGCGTGGATGCGGATGATCGGGGAGCTCCACCTCGGCGGAGGCGCGTGGCTCTGGGTCGTCGCACTCGTCGTCGCGGGCATCCTCGTGTTCGTCTGGTTCGTCTTCTACGAGCTGCGCCAGAAGGACCCCGCCATCGACCTCCGCGTCCTCGCCCGCCCCGAGATGTGGCCCGTGCAGGCCACGGCGTTCCTCATCGGCATCAGCCTGCTCGGCGCGCAGGGGCCGCTGTCGACCTACGCCGGCACCGACAGCTCCCTCGGCTACGGGTTGGGGCTGGATGCCACGGACCGCTCCAACCTCATCGGCGTGTACCTCGTCTCGATGATCGTCGGCGCGATCGTCTTCGCAGTCACCTCACGCCGCGTCGCCCCGCGCATCATGCTCATCACGGCGGCGCTGCTCGTGGGCGTCGGCTACGCCCTGTTCCTGCCGTTCCACGTCGAGACCTGGCAGGTCGTGCTGAACCTCTCGATCGCGGGACTCGGCTCGGGCGCGCTCGTCGGAGCCCTGCCTGCGGCCGCCGCGGCGGCGGCCCCGACCGGTCAGACCGGCGTGGCATCCGCTCTCACGAACACGACGAAGACGATCGGCGGGACGTTCTCGTCGGCCGTGTTCGGCGTCGTCCTCGCGGCGGGCGCAGGTGCCGTGGCGAGCACGACCGCGGCATCCCTCGGCGGCTACCTGACGGTGTGGGCGATCTGCGCAGGCGGCGGGTTCGTCGCGGCGCTGCTCCTGCTGTTCGTCCCGAAGGTCGCGTTCGCCGACGCACCCCCGGCCTGACGGGGCCGCCGGCGGCGTTCAGATGCGCGGACGCAGGGGCCCTCGGGCGAGGAGGTGCTGTGCGGACTGCGCGACCGGCCGCATCGTCACGAGGTCGAGGTTCACGTGCCCCGGGGCGTTCAGCGCGTAGGCGATGACGTCGGCGACATCGGATGCCACGAGCGGCGCCTCGACGCCGTCGTAGACGCGCTCCGCCCCCGCACGGTCGCCGCCCAGGCGGTTGAGCGTGAACTCCGGCGTGTAGACCATGCCCGGCGCGATCTCGGTGACCCGGATCGGCTCGCCGTTCAACTCCAGCCGCAGCGCGTGCACCAGCATCGCCTCCCCCGCCTTCGCGGCGTTGTACCCGGCGCCGCCGGGGTAGGCGGTCTGCGCCGCCGTCGAGGTGACGTACAGGGTGTCGGCGTGGCCCCCGCCGTCCGCGATCGAGGCGCGCAGGAGCGGCAGGAGCGCCGCCGTCACGAGCTGCGCCGACAGGACGTTCACCTCGAACATCCAGCGCCAGTCGGCGGGGTTCCCGTCCTCCACCCGGTCGGTGCCGCGCGCACCGCCGGCGACGTGCACGAGCGCGTGGACGGGCCCGGTGGCGTCGAGATGTGCCGCGAGGGCCGCGACGTCCGCCTCGCGACTGAGGTCGGCGGCGAACGAGGCCGAGCCGACTTCGGCATCCAGGGCATCCAGCCGGTCCGCGCGGCGGGCGACGCCCACGACGTCCCAGCCCGTCCCGCGGAGCGTCCGCACCACGGCCTCGCCGATCCCCGAGCTGGCTCCGGTCACCACTGCGCGTCTGGTCGTCATGGCATCCACGCTACCCGGCGGCCGATTGTGACGTCACATTTCCCAGGCGTTGTTGACAGGCGCACGGCATCCGTACTCTCGGTGATGTCGCGGCACCCGCCGCACCCACCCGAACCACCCGCAGGAGCACGACATGTCCGCAGCCGAGAACTGGCGCTTCGAGACCACGCAGATCCACGCCGGCGCGGCGCCCGATCCCGTCACGAAGGCGCGCGCGACGCCGATCTACCAGACCACGTCGTACGTGTTCGACAACGCCGACCACGCCGCGAACCTCTTCGCACTGGCCGAGTTCGGCAACATCTACACGCGCATCCAGAACCCGACGCAGGACGTCGTCGAGCAGCGCGTCGCCGCGCTCGAGGGGGGCACCGGCGCCCTGCTCGTCGCCTCGGGTCAGGCCGCCGAGACGTTCGCCGTGCTCAACATCGCCGAGGCCGGCGACCACATCGTCTCGTCGTCGTCGATCTACGGCGGCACCTACAACCTCTTCAAGTACACGCTCGCGAAGCTCGGCATCGAGGTCACCTTCGTCGAGAACCAGGACGACGCCGACGAGTGGCGCCGGGCCGTCCGCCCCAACACGAAGCTCTTCTTCGCCGAGACGATCGGCAACCCGAAGATCAACGTGCTCGACATCCGCACGGTGGCCGACATCGCGCACGAGGCCGGCGTGCCGCTCATCGTCGACAACACGATCGCGACGCCCTACCTCATCCGTCCGTTCGAACACGGCGCCGACATCGTCGTGCACTCGGCTACGAAGTTCCTGGGCGGACACGGCACCGTCATCGGCGGCGTCATCGTCGACGGCGGCACCTTCCCCTGGTCGGAGCACGCCGACCGCTTCCCCGGCCTCAGCACCCCCGACCCGTCGTACCACGGCGCCGTGTACACGCAGGCGGTGGGCGACGCGCTCGCGTACGTCATCAAGGCCCGCGTGCAGCTGCTGCGCGACCTGGGTTCCGCGATCTCGCCGCAGAGCGCGTGGCTGCTGATCCAGGGCATCGAGACCCTGTCGCTGCGCATCGAGCGTCACGTGCAGAACGCGCAGGAGATCGCCGAGTGGCTCGACAACCACGATGACATCGCGTCGGTGAACTACTCCGGTCTGCCGTCGTCGCCCTGGTACGCGGCGGCGAACACCTACGCGCCGAAGGGCGTCGGTGCGGTGCTGTCGTTCGAGCTGAAGGGCGGCGTGGAGGCCGGCCGCGAGTTCGTCAACTCGCTGACCCTGTTCAGCCACCTGGCGAACATCGGCGACGTGCGCTCGCTCGTCATCCACCCGGCATCCACGACGCACTCGCAGCTGACCCCCGAGCAGCAGCTCACGACCGGGGTCACCCCCGGCCTCGTGCGCCTGTCGGTCGGTCTCGAAAACGTCGAGGACCTGAAGGCCGACCTCGAGCAGGCGCTCGCAGCCGCCCGCAAGGTCTCCGAGGCAGCCCGCGCCTGACCCACGCGGGGTCTCGCACCCCGGTCACGCCGGCTCACGGCGCGGTCTCGCACCCGCGTCACGCCGGCTCGGCGTGACGAATGCAGGACTTCCGGACACGGATGGGCGGTTTCCCTCGGGAAACCGCCCATCCGTGTCTCTATCTCCTGCATTGGTCACGCCCGCGTAACACGTCGGCACGGGGCACCCGGTACCGCGAGAATGGATGCCATGGACTGGCAGGCCTCGGAAGACACGGTGCCGTCGGCGCCGATCTCGGAGGCCGATGCCCGGCTTCTGCGTGCCCGGCCTCCCGCGAGCGGCGCCTGGCGCGACGGCGACCCGGCAGGCGGCAGGCTTTTCGCGCCGCTCGGGGCCTTCCACACCGAGAACGGGGCGCGCCTGCCGTTCGCGCGGCTCGCGTACGAGGCGTGGGGTGAGATCAACGCGACGCGCGACAACGCCGTGCTGGTCCTGCACGCGCTGACCGGCGACACCCACGTCCGCGGCGAGGCGGGCCCGGGGCACCCCACCGACGGCTGGTGGCAGGAGATCGTGGGCCCCGGCGCCGCGATCGACACCGACCGGTGGTTCGTCGTGGCCCCGAACATGCTCGGCGGATGCCAGGGCTCCACCGGCCCCGCCTCGATCGGCCCGGACGGGCGCGAGTGGGGCGCGCGCTTCCCCTACCTCACTATCCGCGACCAGGTCGCCGCCCAGGCGGCCCTCGCCGATGCGCTCGGCATCGACCGCTGGGGGGCGGTCGTCGGCGGGTCCATGGGCGGGATGCAGGCGATCGAGTGGGGCGTCGGGCATCCCGAGCGGGTCGAACGCCTCGCGGTGATCGCCGCTCCCCCGACGACGACGGCCGACCAGGTCGCCCTCAACTCCGTGCAGCTCGAGGCGATCCGCATCGACCCGAACTTCGCCGCCGGCGACTATTACGACGCCGCGGACGGCGACGGCCCGCACCGCGGCCTCGCCCTCGCCCGTCGCATGGCGCTGCTCAACTACCGCAGCCCCATGGAACTGAATCTCCGCTTCCAGCGCTCGTGGCAGTCGGGCGTGAGCCCGCTCGGCGGCGGTGGACGCTTCGCCGTCGAGAGCTACCTCGACTTCCACGGCAACAAGTTCACGCGGCGCTTCGATGCGAACAGCTACCTGACCCTCGTCGAGGCGATGAACTCGCACGACGTCGGCCGTGATCGCGGCGGGGTCGAGGATGCCTTGGCGCAGGTCAAGGCACGGACCCTCGTCCTCGGCATCGACAGCGACCGGCTCTTCCCCGTCGACGGGCAGGAGCGCATCTTCCGCGGCATCCGCACGACGATCGACGACGACCTCGTCGTCATCTCGAGCGACTTCGGCCACGACGGATTCCTCATCGAGATCGAGGCCGTCGCCCCGCACCTGCGCCGCCTGCTCGAAAGCTGAACGCGCAACGGGATATCCGGATGCCCGGCCGGGCACCCGGACTCGGTTCAGGCCCCCCGCTCGTGGATCGCGCGTTCGAGGCGCTCGATCTTGCCGTCGAGCTCGCCCGTGTAACCCGGACGGATGTCGGCCTTCAGCACGAGCGAGACGCGCGAGCCGTAGGGCTGCACGGCGTCGACGGCAGCCTTGACGAGCGCCATCAGCTCGTCCCATTCGCCTTCCACCTCCGTGAACATCGAGGTCGTACGGTGCGGCAGGCCCGACGCGCGGACGACCGCGACCGCCGCGGCGACGGCATCGTGGACGGAGGCGTCCGCAGAGGCGGCGGCTCCTGCGGGGGCGCCGCTCGGGGCGACGGAGAAGGCGATCAGCATGGGGGACCTCCGGTTCAGACGGGTGAGGCGATCGTAGGCACAGACACGGAACGACGGGCCGGCGGCGTGAGCCGGGCGACCCGCACGACGGTCCACGCGAGCAGGGCGACGAGCAGCAGGTTGCGCAGGGTGAGGATGACGACGGCGATCGGCTGCGGCACGAGGATGCCCTCGTAGAGGATCGGATACACGAGCTGCGTCAGCAGCGCCGCCGCGAGGGCGAGGGTCGCGGGCGCGAACCACGCGGTGCGCCGCACGACGAGTCCGACGACGAGCGACGGCACGAGCCAGACGAGATACTGCGGCGATCCGACCTTGTTGAAGACGATGAACCCGAGCACGAGCGCGAGGGACAACGAGGGGAACAGGCTCACGAAGGGTACGCCCCGCGCGGCCTTCCACGCGCCGAGCGCGGTGAGCGCGACCATCGCGAGCACGAGCACGGGCGTCATGAGGGCTATCGTGACGTCGATGTCGGTGCCGGTCACCTGGAACGTGATGATGTCGAACGAGTAGTACACGCTGAAGCCGGGAACGCCCAGCAGCGCACCCCAGAGGTACGGCGCCGCAACGGGGGCCTCGACCTGGAGGCCGCGCGTCGCCTGCTCGCCGATGAAGCCGAACGCGTGCGCGCCCGCGCCCGCTGCCAGCAGCGCGACGAGCACGAGGGCGCTCACGACGGCCGCTCCCCCGATGACGGCGCCGCGCCGACGCACGGCGATGACCGCCGCGGCGAGGATCGCCGCCGGCCACACCTTGATCCAGGTCGCCGCGGCGAGGATCATCGCGGCGGCCCACGGTCGCCCGACGAGCCAGAGGCATCCGACGATGACGAGCGGCACCGTCAGCCCGTCGAGGCGGTAGAGCCCGACGGGGCCGAGGAGCGCGATGAACGCCAGCCAGAACCAGGCGGCACTCGTGCGGCCGGTCGACCGGCCGCGCCCGACGAGCATGCCGAAGGCGAGAGCATCCAGGGCCGTCACGAGGATCGCCCAGCCCACCGTGTAGCTCACGAACGGCGTGAAGGCGAGGGTCAGGATCATCGGGACGAGGGCGAGCTGGGGGTACACCCACGATTCGGTGATGCCCATGATCCCGCCGCCCTCCACGGCAGCGCGCGCCCACGGCTCGTAGACCCTGTAGACGTCGCCCATGGGCTGGTTCGGCATGAGGAAGCCGAGCCACCCGACACCGAGGTGGACGAGGACGAACGCGACCCACAGCACGGCTCGGTTCGACACCCTCCCCATCCTACGGTTGCGGCGCGGGCCCACCGGGGAAGGCCGCGGTCGCCGCACCGGAAGACGCGCCGACGGACGTGCCCAGTGCGAGGAGTTCGCCGACGACGGATGCCACGGCATCCGCCACATCGAGCGCGGCGATCGGCCCGCCCGAGTGGCGCTCGGACGCGCGAGCGGCGGCCCGACCGTGCAGGACGGCGGCCGTCGCGGCGAGCGCACCGAACGCCTCCGCGTCCACGGGCGGCGTGGCCGCGGTGAGGGCCCCGAGGATGCCGGCGAGCACATCTCCCGTGCCCGCCGTCGCCAGCCACGCGGTGGGAGCCTCCACCGTGCGGATGCTCCCGTGCGGCGTCGCGACGATCGTGCGGGCACCTTTCAGGAGTACGGTGACGCCGAGCGCGGCCGCCGTCTCGGCGGCATCCGCCGCCCGGTCGGCGCCCGCGGGCGCGAGCCCCGCACGCTGCCGCAGCCGGTCGTGTTCGCGCGCGTGCGGGGTGACGACGAGAGGTCCTGTGCCGCTGCGGTCCGCGACGAGATCGAGCGCCCCGGCGTCGACGACGACGGGGCGCTCACCCGCAAGCACGGCGGAGAGCGCCGCCGTGTCCGCGGCGGTGCGCGTCGCGGGATCCGTGCCCGACCCGATGAGCCACGCCTGCACGCGCCCCGACTCCGTGACTGTCTCCGGGCGCCGCGCCAGGACGAGTGCGCTCGCGCGCTCGGGCCCGAGGTAGCGGACCATGCCGAGACCGGTGCGGTGTGCCGCCTCGACGCCGAGGACCGCCGCGCCCGGGTACTGCTCAGAGCCGGTTCGCATGCCGAGCACCCCACGGGAATACTTGTCATCGGCGGCGGTTGGTCTCCTCAGGTGCGCCGCCGCGTCCTGCACGGTCCACTCGAGCGTCATGGGCGTCACCCTACCGGGGTCGCCGGCGCGTCACCGGGGCGCCCCGCTGCCCTCCGCCACTGCCCCGAACCTCTGGAGCGTCGAATGAGCCTGCTGTTCTCCCCCGTGACCCTCGGTGGCCTGACCGCCCGCAATCGCCTCTGGGTCGCCGCGATGTGCCAGTACTCCGCTGTCGAGGGCATCCCGAACGACTGGCATCACGTGCACCTCGCTCAGTTCGCGTCGGGCGGCGCCGGCGCCGTGATCACCGAGGCGACCGCTGTCCTCCCCGAAGGACGCATCTCGCCCGAGGACGTCGGGCTCTGGAACGACGCGCAGCGGGATGCCTGGGCGCCCATCGCCGCCGCTATCCGCGCGCGCGGCGCGATCGCCGGTGTCCAACTCGCCCACGCAGGGCGCAAGGCCTCGACGTGGTCGCCCCTCTCCGGCCGCCAGGGCACGGTCGCACCCGCGGAAGGCGGCTGGCTGACCGTCGCGCCGTCGGCGATCGCCTTCGACGGATACGCCGATCCCCGGGCGCTCGAGGCTGCGGAGATCGACGCGATCGTGGCGGCCTTCGCGTCCGCCGCCGTGCGCGCCGTCGCGGCCGGGTTCGAGTTGCTCGAGATCCACGCGGCCCACGGATACCTGCTGCACCAGTTCCTCTCCCCGCTGTCGAACCTCCGCACCGACGAGTACGGCGGGTCGCTCGAGAACCGCGCCCGCCTGCTGCTGCGCGTCGTCGACGCGGTCGCCGCAGCGGCGCCCGAGGCGGCCGTGACGGTGCGCTTCTCGGCGACGGACTGGGCCGAGGGCGGATGGGATGCCAGCCAGACAGCCGAAGTCGCCCGGTGGGCGGCCGCACGCGGCGCGGTGTTCTTCGACGTGTCCTCCGGGGGGCTCGTCGCGCATCAGCTGATCACGACGGGCCCCGGGTATCAGGTCCACCTGGCCGCCGAAGTGCGCTCCGCCGGCCAGGTCGCCGTCGGCGCCGTGGGCGAGATCACCACGGGGCGCCAGGCGGAGGAGATCCTCCGGGCGGGCGAGGCCGACGTGATCCTCGCCGCCCGAGAGTGGCTCCGCGACCCGCACTTCGCGCTGCGCGCGGCGACCGAGCTCGGCGACCCGTCGGCAGCGCCCTGGCCCGCACAGTACGTGCGCGCCCGTCCCCGCGTCTGACCGCGCGGTCAGTACCCGCGGCGGGTCGCGTCGTGCACTTCGCCGACGAGCTCCTCGATGATGTCCTCGAGGAAGAGCACGCCGGTCGTCTGCCCCTCGGCATCCCGCACCTGCGCGAGGTGGCGGCTCGACCGGCGCATGAGCGCGAGGGCGTCCTCGAGATCGGTCGATTCCGCGACGGGCACCATGTGGTGGATGCGCTTCGGGCGGATCGGCACGTCGACCGCGTTCGGGGCGCCCGGGCCTTCCGCCGCGCGCAGCACGTCCTTCAGGTGCACGTAGCCGAGGGGGACGCCCTCGGCATCCACGATCACGTAGCGCGAGAACCCGTGCTTCGCGACGGCGCGCTCGATCTCGTCGGGCGTCGTCTCCTCGGGGAGGGTGACGAGGGCGGAGAGGGGCACCGCGATGTCGCGTGCCTTCTTCTCGGTGAACTCCACCGCCGCCGTCACGGCGCCCGACGCGTCGTCGAGGACGCCTTCGATGCGCGACTGGTTCACGATCGTCGCGACCTCGTCGAGCGTGAACGTCGACGCGGCCTCGTTCTTCGGTTCCACCCCGAACAGGCGCACCGTGTGGTTCGCGAGCCAGTTGAGCGCCACGATGATCGGATAGAAGAGCTTCGAGCACCATACGAGCGGCGTCGCGAGCATCAGGACGGCCCGGTCGGGCAGCGAGAACGCGAGGTTCTTCGGCACCATCTCACCGAACACGACGTGCAGGTACGACACGATCACGAGCGCGATCGCGAAGGCGACGCCGCCGGTGACGGCCTCGCTCCAGCCGGTGAGGCCGAGCGGCCCCTCCAGGAGGTGGTGGATCGCCGGCTCGGAGACGTTCAGGATGAGCAGCGAACAGATCGTGATGCCGAGCTGGCACGTCGCGAGCATGAGCGTCGCGTGCTCCATCGCGTACAGCGCCGTCTTCGCGGTCGCCGAACCCTTCTCGGCGAGCGGCTCGATCTGCGAGCGACGCGCCGAGATGACGGCGAACTCCGCACCGACGAAGAACGCGTTGAACGCCAGCAGCACGACGAGCCAGGCGATTCCCGCCCAATCGTTCATCGGGGCTCACCCCCCTCGGCATCCGCCCCTTCGGGGAGCGGTCGCGGCGTGAACTTCACGCGGTCGACGCGGCGCCCGTCCAGGCGCTGCACCTCGAGTGTGCCGTCCTCGAGTTCGACGGTGTCGCCGACGACGGGGATCCGTTCGAGGGCCGACATGACGAAGCCGCCGACCGTGTCGTACACGTCGCTTTCGGGCACGCGGATGCCCGTGCGCTCGAGCAACTCATCGGGCCGCAGCTCGCCGGGGAACAGCACGGAGCCGGCGATCCGCACGACGCCGGCGCGCGAACGATCATGCTCGTCGAGCACCTCGCCGACGATCTCCTCGACGAGGTCTTCGAGGGTGACGACGCCGGCCGTGCCGCCGTACTCGTCGACGACGATCGCCATCTGGTAGCCCTTCGCGCGCAGCTCCGCCATGACGGCGTCGAGATGCACCGCTTCGGGCACGCGCAGGGGCTCCTCGGCTATCGCCGCCGCCGGGACGTCGCCGCGACGGTCGCGCGGCACGCTGACGGCCTGCTTCAGGTGCACGATGCCCGTGATGTCGTCCATCGACTCGTCGTACACGGGGAACCGGCTGTGGCCCGTGCGCCGCGCGAGCTGGATGACGTCCTCGACGGTGTCGCCCGCCGCGACGGCGTGGACGCTCGGGCGCGGCGTCATGACGTCGGCCGTCGTCAGCCGCGCGAAGGTCAGGGTGCGATCGAGGAGCGACGCGGTGTCCTGTTCCAGCACGCCCGCGCTCGCGGAGCGCCGGACGAGGCTCGACAGCTCATCGGCCGTGCGCGCTCCGGAGAGCTCCTCCTTCGGCTCGATGCCCATCGAACGCAGGATGCCGTTGGCGCTGCCGTTCAGCACGGCGATCGCGGGTCGGAACACCATCGTGAACCCGACCTGGAAGGGCATGACGAACTTCGCCGTCTGCCGCGGGATCGCGAGCGCGAAGTTCTTCGGCACGAGCTCGCCGAGGATCATCGAGAACATCGTCGCGATCGCGATGGCGATGACCGTGGAGATCGCGCGCACCGCCGCGCCCGGCACGCCCCAGCCCGACAGCACGGGGCTCAGCAGGTTCGTGAGCGCGGGCTCCATCGTGTACCCGGTGAGCAGCGTCGTCAACGTGATGCCGAGCTGCGCGCTCGACAGGTGCGTCGAGGTGATCTTCAGGGCGGAGATCGTGAGCGACAGGCGGGATTCCCCGGCCGCCTGACGGGCTTCGAGATCGGCACGGTCGAGGTTGACGAGGGCGAATTCGCTCGCGACGAACAGGCCGGTCCCGATGGTGAGCAGGAGCCCCACGCCCAACATGACGTAATCCATCACACGTCACCCCCGGGAGATGCCGGGGCGGGTCGGTGGGGCGATCGTCTGCAACTGGGAGGGTCGTCCATTGTGGGTTCGATTGTACGGCACCACCCCTGCGCGCGGCGGGGCGGGCGCCGGCGGCGAGCGACGGCCGACTACCAGCTGACCGGCAGGGCCTTGCCCTCTTCGTAGCCCGCGGCGGACTGGAGGCCGACCGTGGCGCGCTCGTGGAACTCGGCGACGGAGGCGGCACCCGCGTAGGTGAACGACGACCGCACGCCCGACGTGATCATGTCGAGGAGGTCCTCCACCGACGGGCGGAGCGGGTCGAGGTAGATCTTCGACGACGAGATGCCTTCCGCGAACAGCTCCTTGCGGGCGCGGTCGTACGCGTCGAGGCGTCCGAACCTCCCCTGCACGGCCTTCGTGGATGCCATGCCCCACGACTCCTTGTAGACCCGTCCGGTCTCGTCGCGCTGCAGCTGTCCGGGCGCCTCGATCGTGCCGGCGAACCACGAGCCGATCATGACGGACGCGGCGCCCGCGGCGAGCGCGAGTGCGACGTCGCGGGGGTAGCGCACGCCACCGTCCGCCCACACGTGCGCACCCAGTTCCGCAGCGGCCTGCGAGGTCTCCAGCACGGCCGAGAACTGCGGGCGGCCGACGGCGGTCATCATGCGGGTCGTGCACATCGCGCCGGGGCCGACGCCGACCTTCAGGATCGATGCGCCCGCCTCGACGAGGTCGCGGACGCCCTCGGCGGTCACGATGTTGCCCGCGGCGATCGGGATGCCGAGTCCGAGCCCTGCCACCGTCCGGAGGGCTTGGAGCATCCCCTCCTGATGACCGTGCGCCGTGTCGACGACCAGCACGTCGACGCCCGCCGAGACGAGCGCCTTCGCCTTCTCGGCGACGTCGCCGTTGATGCCGACAGCGGCCGCGACGATGAGCCGTCCGTCCGCGTCGACGGCGGGGCGGTACAGCGTCGCGCGGAGCGCCGTGCGCTGCGACAGCGTGCCCACCAGGTAGCCGTGGTGGAGGACGCACACGGTCTCGGCGCCGGCGGCGACGATGAGGTCGAACGCGTGCCGGGCATCCGTCACGTCGTCGGCGTCGATCGCGGGAGTGCGCCCGCGGGCGAGGTCGCCCAGGCGTGCGTCGGGGAGGGCGGTGCCGAGGCGCGCGGCGGGAACGACGCCCAGGATGTCGTCGACCTGCACGCGGTCCGACGGTGCGGAGACCACGACGATGCCGTGGCCGGCCGTCGCCGGGACGAGGGCCGCCGCCTCGGCGACCGTCGCGTCTGCGGACAGGACGATCGGCGTGTCCCACCGGACCGGCTGATCCTTCACCCACCGGATGGCGGCGTCGAGGTCCTGCAGCGGCATGTCCTGCGGGAGGACGCCCAGACCCCCGCGGCGCGCGAGCGAAGCGGCGAGGCGGGGACCGGTGACGGAGTTCATGTTGGAGGCGACGAGCGGGATCGTGGCCGTGCTGCCGTCACCCGGGGAGAGGTCGACGTCGAGTCGGCTCGTGACCCCCGACCGGCGTGGGACGAGGAACACGTCCGAGTAGGTGAGGTCGACGGTGGGGGCGGCGCCGGAGAAGTGCATGGAACCACGGTACCGACCCGAATCCTGGGATACCCTTGATGGTTGTGTGCGTGAGGGCGAACACCCGGCCCCGCACCTCCTGAACTTCATCGACGAAAAGGTGGCAACCGTGTCCAGTCAGACGACCGGCGTGGGTATTTCGAACGACGGCGAATTCGGGGCCAACGAGTGGCTCGTCGCCGAGATGTACGACCAGTTCGCGAAGGACCGCAACGCGGTCGATCAGTCGTGGTGGCCCGTGCTCGAGGCCTATGAGAAGGCACATCGCGACGGCGGAGCCTCCTCGGGCAGCGGGACGACACCCCCCGCGGCTCCCGCCACCACCACGGCCCCGCCCGCGGCATCCACCGCGGCCACGGCGGAGCCCCGCCCCCTCACGGCACCGATCCCCGTCCTCGGTGCGCAGCCGGTCGCGAAGACCACGGCACGCCCCGCGGCGCCCCAGCCGGTGCCGGCCGAAGCCCCCGCCGTGCAGCCCGCCGCACCGGCCGAGGCGCGCGAAGACGTCGTCACGCCGCTGCGCGGCATGCCGAAGACCCTCGCGGCCAACATGGACGAGTCACTCACCGTCCCGACTGCGACGAGCGTCCGCACGGTCCCGGCGAAGCTCATGATCGACAACCGGATCGTGATCAACAACCACATGTCCCGCACGCGCGGCGGCAAGGTGAGCTTCACGCACCTCATCGGCTGGGCCCTCATCCAGGCGCTCAAGGCCTTCCCGAGTCAGAACGTCTCCTACGCCGAGATCGACGGCAAGCCCTCGGTGGTCGCACCCGCGCACATCGGGCTCGGCATCGCGATCGACCTCCCGAAGCCCGACGGCACGCGCGCCCTGATGGTCCCCTCCATCAAGCAGGCCGAGTCCCTCACGTTCGGCGAGTACCTCGCGGCCTACGAAGACCTCGTCAAGCGCGCCCGCGGCAACAAGCTCACCGCGGCCGACTTCCAGGGCACCACGATCTCGCTCACGAACCCCGGCGGCATCGGCACCGTGCACTCCGTGCCGCGCCTCATGAAGGGCCAGGGCTGCATCGTCGGCGCCGGCGCCCTCGAGTACCCGGCCGAGTTCCAGGGTTCGAGCGAGAAGACCCTCGTCGAACTCGGCATCGGCAAGACGATCACCCTGACGAGCACGTACGACCACCGCGTCATCCAGGGCGCGGGCTCGGGCGAGTTCCTGAAGATCGTGCACGAGCTGCTCATCGGCCAGCGCGGCTTCTACGAGGACATCTTCGCAGCCCTCCGCATCCCGTACGCCCCGATCCACTGGGCCGGCGACATCAGCGTCGACATCGCCGAGCGCGTCGACAAGACCGCCCGCGTGCAGGAGCTCATCAACTCGTACCGCGTCCGCGGTCACCTGATGGCCGACATCGACCCGCTGGAGTACGTGCAGCGCACGCACCCCGACCTCGAGATCGAGAGCCACGGCCTCACCTTCTGGGACCTCGACCGCGAGTTCGTCACGGGCGGCTTCGGCGGGCGTCGCACGATGAAGCTCCGCGAGATCCTGGGCGTTCTCCGCGACTCGTACTGCCGCACGATCGGCGTCGAGTACATGCACATCCAGGACCCGGCGCAGCGCAAGTGGTTCCAGGACAACGTCGAGGTGAAGTACCAGAAGCCGAGCCACGACGAGCAGCTGCGTGTCCTCGACAAGCTCAACCAGGCCGAGGCCTTCGAGACGTTCCTGCAGACGAAGTACGTCGGCCAGAAGCGCTTCTCGCTCGAAGGCGGCGAGTCGCTCATCCCGCTCCTCGACGAGATCCTCCAGGGCGCCGCGGGCGCGAACCTCGACGGCGCGGCGATCGGCATGGCGCACCGCGGACGCCTCAACGTCCTCACGAACATCGCCGGCAAGACCTACAGCCAGATCTTCCGCGAGTTCGAAGGCTCGGTCGCGATCGGGTCGAAGTCGGGCTCGGGCGACGTCAAGTACCACCTCGGCACCGAGGGGACGTTCGTGTCGGATGCCGGGGAGGAGCTCCCCGTCTACCTCGCCGCCAACCCGTCGCACCTCGAGACGGTCGACGGTGTCCTCGAGGGCATCGTCCGCGCCAAGCAGGACCGCGCTCCCATCGGGACGTTCCCGTGGATGCCGATCCTCGTGCACGGCGACGCCGCCTTCGCCGGCCAGGGCGTGGTCGTCGAGACCCTGCAGATGTCGCAGCTGCGCGGTTACCGCACGGGCGGCACCGTGCACGTCGTCGTGAACAACCAGCTCGGCTTCACGACGCTGCCGCTCGACGGGCGCACCTCGGTCTACGCGACGGATGTCGCGAAGACCATCCAGGCCCCGATCCTGCACGTGAACGGCGATGACCCGGAGGCCGTCGTCCGTGTCGCGGACCTCGCGGTCGCCTACCGTCAGCAGTTCAAGCGCGATGTCGTCATCGACCTCGTCTGCTACCGCCGTCGCGGCCACAACGAGGGCGACGACCCGTCGATGACGCAGCCGCTCATGACCAACCTCATCGAGGCGAAGCGGTCCGTGCGGCGCCTCTACACCGAGGCCCTCGTCGGACGCGGTGACATCACCGAGGAGGAGTACGACAAGGCGAAGGCCGACTTCCAGAACCGTCTGGAGATCGCGTTCGCCGAGACGCATGCCGCGGAGACCGGCGCGACGGGAATCGTCTCGCCCGTGAGCGGCGAGGTCGCGCAGGCCGTCGGCGAACCCGAGACGACCGGGGTATCGACCGAGGTCGTCCACAAGATCGGCGACGCGTTCGTGAACAAGCCCGAGGGCTTCACGGTGCACAACAAGCTGCAGCAGCTGCTCGAGAAGCGTCTCGACATGAGCCGCAACGGGCACGTCGACTGGGGCTTCGGTGAACTCCTCGCCTTCGGCTCGCTCCTCATGGAGGGCACCAACGTGCGCCTCGCCGGCCAGGACGCACGGCGCGGCACGTTCGTGCAGCGCCACGCGGTGCTGCACGACCGCGCGAACGGTCAGGAATGGCTGCCGCTCGCGAACCTCTCCGAGACCCAGGGCCGCTTCTACGTGTACGACTCGCTCCTCAGCGAGTACGCCGCGATGGGGTTCGAGTACGGCTACTCCGTCGAGCGACCCGACACGCTGACCCTCTGGGAGGCGCAGTTCGGCGACTTCGCCAACGGCGCCCAGTCGGTCGTCGACGAATACATCTCGGCCGCCGAGCAGAAGTGGGGCCAGCAGTCGAGCGTCGTGCTGCTGCTCCCCCACGGCTACGAAGGCCAGGGCCCCGACCACTCGTCGGCGCGCATCGAGCGCTACCTGCAGATGTGCGCGCAGGACAACATGACCGTGGCGCGGCCGTCTACCCCGGCGTCGTACTTCCACCTCCTGCGCCGCCAGGCCTACGCACGCCCGCGCCGCCCGCTCGTCGTCTTCACGCCGAAGGCCATGCTGCGCCTGCGCAGCGCCACGAGCACCGTCGAGGACTTCACGACGGGTCGCTTCGAGACGGTCCTCGATGACACGCGGGCCATCGACAAGGCATCCGTCTCGCGCGTGCTGCTGCACTCGGGCAAGATCCACTGGGACCTCGTCGCGGAGCTCGAGAAGAAGCCGAACCCGAACGTCGCCCTCGTCCGGGTCGAGCAGTTCTACCCGGCCCCCGTCGACGAGATCAACCGCATCATCGACAGCTACCCGAACGCGGAGCTCGTCTGGGTGCAGGATGAGCCGGAGAACCAGGGCGCGTGGCCGTTCATCGTGCTCGAAGTGGTCAAGCACCTCCACGGCCGGACGATCCGTCGCATCTCGCGCGCGGCCGCCGCATCGACGGCGACGGGTTCGCCGAAGGTGCACGCCCGCGAGCAGGCCGAGATCCTCGAGAAGGCCCTGACGACCTCCTGACGACACGCACCGGCGCCCTCGCGCCGCACCATCCGAGGACGACATGGACGTCGCACTCCTGACGAACCCCGCCGCGCGGTCGGGCGCCCACACCGGCGCCGCGATGCGCGCCGCGGAGCGCCTGCGCGAGGGCGGGCACCGCGTCACGGTCGTCTCCGGCGGCAGCGCGGCGGAGTCGTCGTCGCTCCTGCGCACGGCACTCGACGTCGGCACCGATGCGGTCGTCGTCGCGGGAGGCGATGGCACGGTCTCCCTCGCCCTGCAGATCCTCGCGGGCGGCGACGTCCCCCTCGGAATCGTCCCGTCCGGTACCGGCAACGACTTCGCGACGGCGCTCGGCCTGCGCGACCTCGACGCCGACGCGGCGGCGGACGCCGTGATCGGCGGCCGGACGCGCACGATCGACCTCGCCCGGGTCACGCGCGCGGACGGCTCCACTCTCCTCTACGGCACGGTGCTCGCGAGCGGGTTCGACTCGAAGGTGAACGACCGCGCCAACCGCATGCGCCGGCCGCGCGGCCACCGACGGTACGACATCGCCCTCCTCATCGAGTTCCTGACGCTCCGCGGCATCCCGTTCGACGTCGAACTGGACCTCGCCGACGGGAGCACCGAACGCCTCGCGGGCGACCTCGTGATGGCGACGGTCGGCAACGGCCGGACCTACGGCGGCGGCATCCCGATCTGCCCCGACGCCGACCTCGAGGACGGGCTGCTCGATGTGACCCTCGTGCGTCCCGCCGGGCGATTGCGGCTGCTGCGACTTCTCCCCCGCGTCTATCGGGGCACCCACACGACGACCGTGCCGGAGGTCTCGACGTATCGCATCCGGGCAGCGCGACTCGTGTCACCGGGCACCACGGCTTATGCCGACGGCGAGCCGCTCGGACCGCTGCCCGTCTCCGTCGAGGTCGTCCCTCGCGCGGTGCGCGTGTTCACGGTGCACTGAGCGCAGCGCACGGGGTGGCTCAGCCCGGCGGCGCGAGACCGATCGCGGGTCCGAGCGCCTGGATCGCGGCGTCGAGCCCGCCGGTGAGCGCGGTGCCGACGTGGCCCGCGCCGGCGATCGGGATCGCCGCGACGTTGAATCCCGCCGCACGCGCGGCATCCGCGTTCCGCTTCTGCCCGGGCCCGAAGGTCGGATCCTCGGTGCCCCACGTGAAGACGGCCGGATGCCCCGCATAGGCCCCGGGGTGGGCGGCGAGCTGCGCGGTGGGCATGGCAGCCTCGAACGCCGCCTTGTCGCCGCCGAACAGCTCGGCGACCGTGTGCGAGACGTGCTCCGAGCCCGGATACTCGTTGCCCGAGATGTCCAGCAGCCCGCCCCAGAGATCGGGATGCGCCGCGGCGAAGGCGAATGCGCACGCGCCACCGTTGGAGTATCCGCCGATCACCCACCTCGAGTGGTCGGCGGTGATGTTCAGATGGGCCTGGGCGTACTGCGGCACGAGCGTGTTGAGGTACGTCGAGACGGCGCCGTAGCGCGAGGAGTCGCGGCACACCGGGTCGAGATCCGGCGCGCCCAGCTGGTCGGCGACGATCGCGATCGGCGCGAGGCCGTGGTGCGCGGCGGCGAACGCATCGAGCGCGGTGGCGAGATGCGTCGGGTCCGGTCCTCCCGGCTGCCCCATCATGAACACCAGGAGCGGCAGCGCGGGCGGATGCGCGACGAGCGCCGCCGGCGGGAGGTACAGGGCACCGTCGCGCGCCTTCGGGAAGTTGCCGAAGGGGATCCTCTCGGATCCGCCCAGCGCGCTCACCTGCCCGTGCGCCGGCATGTCCGCCGGCGCCACCCACGTCTTGTATAGGTCGGCACCGTCGTCCGCCCCCGCGGCGGGGGTTGCCGCGGGCAGCGGCACGACGTCGTACGCCTGCACCCCGAGCAGGGCGGCGAACGTGTGGGTGATGCCGTAGGCGCGATTGACACCGAGCGTCCCCACGAGGATCGACACCAGGATGAGGACGATCCCCGCGAGGCGCCGCGCCCACGGGCGCGACAGCACCGCGACGACGCCCGCGCCGATGCCGAGCCCCGCGCACACCCCCCAGAGCATCGCGAGTCGTGGGAGCGGCCCGTCGAAGGTGCCCTCATGCTCGAGCACTGCCGCCGTGACCCAGAGGATCACCGCGCCCAGGACGGCACCGATCGCGACACGCCGGAACCGGACCGGCCGCGCCAGCACGACGAACGCGAGGAGCACGACGAACGCGATCCGCGGAACGATCACCATCACGGGGTTGTCGATGAGCTCCAGTGAGAGCAGCCAATGCGTCACGGACGACCACCTCGTACCAGCGTCAGGACGTCCCGTCGTCGGGCGTCGGGGAGATAGGCGCGCGCGATCGCCACGCCGATGCGGGGAAGGGCGAGCGGGTCGCCGTAGGCGAGATGCAGGCCCTCGTAGCGCGGGTGGAACTTCGCCTTGAACCGGAACAGCGAGGCGAAGCCGTACACCGGCTCGAGTGTGGCGGCGAGCCACACGAGGAAGACGTCCAGTGCCGTCGCCGCGTCCCCGCGGCGCTCGGCCCGGACGGCGAGCGGTGCGCCGGAGAGGCTGAGGAACGACAGCCCGTCGGCGGCGCCGCGCAGCGCCGTCTTCGCGATGAGGAACTCCATGACGCCGTTCGGCCCGTCCATCCGGCGGCGCATGAAGTCGAGGGTGCGCCCGACGAGGGCGCCGTCGCGCCACACGGGCATCCAGCTCGTGACTCCCTGCACGCGATCCTGCGCGTCGACCGCGACCATCACGGCGACGTCGGGGTCGGATGCCTCGGCGAGTCCCCCCAGCGTGAATCGCATCTCCGGGAGCGCCTTCTCCGACACCCACGCCTCGCTGAGTTCGACGATCTGCGCCGTGACGGAGGAGGGGAGATCGCTCCAGCGCGACCACACGGCGCGCATGCCCTCGCGCTCGGCGCGGACGACCGGCTGCCGGACCTTCTGCCAGGCCTTGCCGACGAGGTCGAAGCCGTCGAGGTCGACGAGGGTCTCCTCCGCGACAGGGAAGTGCGCCCACCCGCGTCGGTCGAGGGCCGGGAGGTACTCGTCGCCGATGCTGTAGAACGCGACCGCCCAATCGTGCGCGACGCACATCGCGATGAAGCCGTCGAGCGCGTCCTCGCCGTGCTCTGGCGCCCCGACGGGGCCGCCGACGGCCAGCGCCACGTCGCCGACGAGACGGTATGCGACGGCGGACTGCAGATCGTCCGCGTACCAGTACCTGTTGCCCTCCCACGTGCCCCACCACGACACCGTGCCCCCACCGCGGCGAAGGAGCGCCCGGTACAGCGTGCCGTCGCTGTCGGGAAGCCGGCCGCGCGAACGCAGCACGCGGACGAGCAGGACGATGACGACCGCCCAGAACAGAACGCCCGTCCACTGGTACGCGAACAGCGCGGGTCCTCCGTGCGGGTGGACGAGCGGCCCGGGTTCGATCCGCAGACCGATCGGGACGAGGCGACGCAGGGCATCGAGCAGTGCGCCACCCGGCGCGACCGACGCGTCGAAGTCGCGCCGGAACGAGACCGCCATGAGCGTCGAGACACCCACGACGACGACGGCCGTGGCGACGACCGCGATCGCCGCCCGCCGCACGACCGCGCGGTCGGCGCGGATGGTGAAGGCACGTCGGGAGCGGAAGACGGCGACGGCGAGCGCCGCGGGGAAGACGAGGTCTCCGAGGAGTGCGACGGTGACGTCGAGCGGGTCTCCGTACTCGCGCGCGTCGACACCGATCGTGAGCAGCAGGACGCTGTGCGCGACGAGGCCCGCCAGCACCGCGAGCACGAGGATGACGGCGGCCCGCCGCCCTGCGGCGAGGCCCCATGCCCCCACGAGCAGCAGCGTGAGGGGCACGAGCGCGACGAGCGCGGGCCCCGCGCCGCGTGTCACGACAGCGACGGTCACCTGGTCGCACGCGGCGAAGTAGTGACGCGCGCACGCCGCGGCCAGGTGCTGATCGACCTGGCTGAACAGGTCGGCGACGCGGGAGAGCGGACCGTGGCCTCCGTCGGTGAGGAGTGCGGCGAACGGCCCTACCGCCGCGACGGCGACGAGCGTCGCCAGCAGCGACCGCGTCTCGGCGAGCGAACTGCGGTGCCACACGTGCGGGCGCGACGGGCGCAGCAGCAGCATGCCCGCGAGGAGTCCGATCAGAGCTGCCGTGAGGCGGTACCACGACGCGGCATCGCCCGCGTAGAGCGCGAAGACGGCGAGGACGGCCATACCGATGAGCCGCACGCGACGGCGCCAGAGCGCGGGAGCCTCCGCGGAGGCGAACATCACCGCGGCACTGACCGCGATCAGGGGGTCTGCGACCGGCGCCGGCGCCGTCTCGAAGGGGCGAAGTCCGGCGACGGTCCACAGCGCGGCCTGCGCCGTCACACCCACCGCGACGGAGATCCCCCCGAGTCCGACCAGGGCGATGAGGGCGCGCCATGTGCCGAGGACCGTCTCCGCCGCGGCGAGGAGCGTGAGCGAGAAGGCCACGGTGACGAGCGCCCCGACGACGGAGGACGGCGCCACGAGCGCCGTGAGGAGCGTCCACCCCTGGCCGCCCTGCAACACCTCCTGCACTCCGGCCGCGACGGGGATCCGGGCGATGCCCTCGATGCTGCCACTCAGCACGCCGACGACGAGGCACAGGGCGGCGAAGCCGAGGGCGACCGGGTGGCGGCGCATCCAGGATGCGGCGAGTCGCGCCGCGGCAGGCGCCGGAGTCCGGCGTGCACCGGCGCCGGAATCGTCTCGTACGACACTCGGTTTCGCGTTCACCGATCCTGATCGTGGTCCTCGATACTGCGCGTTCGCTATGCCTGCGCTATGGCCGGAACGTGACTGTCCGATGAGGCTCGACCGCGCCCGCATCGTCGGTCAACCGGCGGCGGGAAGCTCGATCCGCACACGCGTCCCCGGTGAACGCGGCGGCCGCGAGGACCGTCGACAGGGCGATCGCGGTGAGACGGGATGTCGTGTTCATGGCATCCACGCTAGAAGACCGATGTCGCATCCGTGTCGCCGCGGTGTCGCGATCCTGCGACAGTCTGCGACAGGTGCTCGCACGTGCGCCGCGCTGACCAGTCGTGCGACGGCCGCGCTGCGGACGGTGGCGCCGGCGTCAGTGGTGCGTGGCCTGCTCCGCGCGCAGCCGCGCCAGCACCTGATCGCGAAGCTCCTCGGGCGCGCTCTCCTTGCAGGCGCGCGCGACGACGGCGGTCAGGGTCGTCGCGACGAGAGCCTCTTCACGGCACGCCGGGCAGTTCTCCAGGTGCTCACGGATGTCGGAGTGCTCCGTCTTGCACATCTCGTTGCGGAGATACTCCTCCAGATCGGTGCGGGCTTTGTCGCAGCCGCAGTCGCTCATCTCGTGCTCCTCGTCTTCGCGGCGGGCACCTCGATGCCGCGCTCGCGCGCATAGTCCGCCAGCAGGTCACGGAGCATGCGCCGGCCACGGTGCAGGCGGCTCATGACGGTGCCGATCGGGGTTTTCATGATGTCCGCGATCTCCTGATACGCGAAGCCTTCGACATCGGCGAGGTACACCGCGAGCCGGAAGTCCTCGGGGATCGACTGCAGCGCATCCTTCACGACGGACGCCGGCATGTGGTCGATCGCCTCCGCCTCGGCCGAACGGCTGCTCGTCGCGGTGGTCGATTCCGCCCCGCCCAGCTGCCAGTCCTCGAGCTCGTCGATCGTGCCCTGGTACGGCTCACGCTGCTTCTTGCGGTACGTGTTGATGTACGTGTTGGTGAGGATCCGGTACAGCCACGCCTTGAGGTTCGTGCCCTGCGTGAAGGATGCCCAGGACGCGAACGCCTTGACGAACGTCTCCTGCACGAGGTCGGCGGCGTCGGCCGGGTTGCGGGTCATCCGCATCGCCGCCGCGTACAGCTGATCCATGAACGGGAGCGCCTGTTCCTCGAACTGGGCGCGCCGGTGCGCGGTCGTCTCGGATGCCTCGGATGTCTGCGGGTCTGTCGCCGCCTGCTCTTCCATCGCGGCCCAGTCTACGTCTGCCTCAAACGGCAGAACCGGTGCGAGCATCGTTGTCAACGGTGGCCTTTCGATTCGAGGGGGTCGGAGGGGTTCGTTAGGGTAGAACCCGATGACCACGACCGGGTATTCCCTCTCTCCGCAAGCCGCGTCGTCGTGGGCCGCTCCCCACGTCGATCGCCCCGTCCACGCGACGGTCGCCGTGCCCGGATCGAAGTCCCTCACGAACCGCAAGCTCGTGCTCGCCGCACTCGCCGATTCGCCCTCGACGCTGACGGCACCGCTGCACTCCGAGGACTCCGACAGCATGATCCGGGCGCTGCGTGCGCTGGGTGTCGACATCGAAGAGGTGCCCGGCGCCGGCCGGTTCGGCTCGGACTTCAAGATCACGCCGCCCGCGACCCTCGGCGGCGATGTGACGATCGACTGCGGTCAGGCGGGCACGGTCATGCGCTTCATCGCGCCGGTCGCGGGGCTCGCCCACGGCGACGTGACGATCACGGCCCACCCGACGGCCCTCCACCGCCCGATGGGCGAGATGATCAAGGCCCTGCGCGACGTGGGCGTCGACATCGACGACGGCGGCAACTGGTCGATGCCGTTCACGGTGCGCGGGCGCGGTCAGGTCCGCGGCGGCCGGGTCACGATCGACGCGAGCCACTCCAGCCAGTTCGTCTCGGGCCTGCTGCTGGCCGCCCCGCGCTTCGACGTCGGACTCCACCTCATCCATTCCGGTGAGCGACTGCCCTCGATGCCGCACATCGACATGACCGTCGAGACGCTCGCGCGTCGCGGCATCCAGATCGAGCACCCCAACCCGAACGAATGGGTGGTGCCCTCCGGCATCCCCCGCGGGCGGGATGGCGTCATCGAGCCGGATCTGTCGAACGCCGCCCCCTTCCTCGGCGCCGCGCTCCTCACCGGCGGCGCCGTGACGATTCCGGGCTGGCCGGCCTCGACGACCCAGCCGGGAGGCCTCCTCCCCGAGATCCTGACCCTGCTCGGCGCGCGGACGGGCCGCCGCGGCGGCGCGCTGACCGTGACCGGCACGGGCCGCATCGCCGGCGTCGACCTCGACCTGTCGGCGGCGAGCGAGCTGACCCCGACGCTCTTCGCGCTCGCGGCGTTCGCGGATGCCCCGACGACGCTCCATGGCATCGGCCACATCCGCGGCCACGAGACCGACCGCATCGACGCCCTGGTGAGCAACCTGCGCGCCCTCGGCGGGCATGCCGAAGAGCTCCCCGACGGCATCCGCATCACCCCCGCACCGCTGCACGGCGGCACCTGGCGCGCGCATCACGATCACCGGATCGCGACGGCGGGCGCCCTCATCGGCCTGCGCGTGCGGGGCGTCGAGGTCGACGACATCGGCACCACCGCGAAGACGCTGCCCGAGTTCCCTCAGCTGTGGCAGGACATGCTCGCCTCCGAAGGCATCGAGTGACCCCGGCGGACCGGGCCTGACATGAGCTGGCTGGACGATCTCGACGACGACGACGAGCCGGAGTTCGACGAGGCCGACGTGCGCGTGCGTCCGAACCCGAAGGCCAACCGCCCTCGCACGAAGCGGCGCCCGGCGCACGCGGATGCACGCGTCGCCCGCGTGCTCGGCGTGGACCGCGGTCGCTACACCGTCCTCCTCGACGAGGGCGGTCCGGATGAGCACACGGCTCTCGCGACGCGGGCGCGCGAACTGCGCAATCAGCCCATCGTGACGGGCGACCGTGCGCGCGTCGTCGGCGACTCGACCGGCGATGAGGGCACACTCGCCCGTATCGTCGGCATCGAGGAGCGGACCTCCCTGCTGCGACGGAGCGCCGACGACACCGACCAGGTCGAGCGCATCATCGTCGCGAACGCCGACCAGATGCTCGTCGTCGTCGCCGCCGCCGACCCCGAGCCGCGGCCGCGCCTCGTCGACCGCTACCTCATCGCAGCGCTCGACGCCGGCATCCATCCGCTCCTCGTCGTCACGAAGACCGACCTCGCCGATCCGACGGACTTCCTGGGCCACTTCGAAGGGCTCGAAGACCTCACGGTCTTCCGGAGCGGCACGGGCGACATGCCGGTAGAGGAGATCGGCGAGCATCTCGTGGGGCACTCCACCGTGTTCGTCGGCCACTCCGGCGTCGGCAAGTCGACGCTCGTGAACGCCCTCGTCCCGTCCGCCGACCGCGCGACGGGCCACGTCAACGAGGTCACGGGGCGGGGCCGTCACACCTCGAGCTCGACCGTCTCGCTGCGCTATGTCGGTGCGGCTGGGCGCGGGTGGGTCATCGACACGCCCGGTGTTCGCTCGTTCGGTCTCGGCCACGTCGACCCGGCGAACATCCTGAAGGCGTACCCCGACCTCGCAGCCGTCGCCGAGGACTGCCCGCGCGGCTGCACGCACCTCCCCGACGCGCCGGACTGCGCGATCATCGAGGCCGTCGCCGAGGGACGGCTCGGCGAGCGGGGCGCCGCACGTCTCGACTCGTTGCAGCGCCTGCTGGCGACGTTCGCCTGAGCGCGGCGGTCTTACGACCGCACGTAGGGTGGAAGCATGTCCCGCCTCGAACCCGGATCCCCTGCGCCCGATTTCACCCTCACCGATCAGGACGGGCGCTCGGTGTCGCTCGCGGGGCTGCGTGGGCACCGCGTGATCCTCTTCTTCTACCCGGCGGCGATGACCCCCGGGTGCACGAAGGAGGCGTGCGACTTCCGCGACAGCCTCGCCCCGCTGCACGCCGCGGGCTACACCGTCCTCGGGATCTCCCGCGACAGTGAAGCGAAGCTCCGCGAGTTCCGCAGCCGCGACGGTCTCACCTACGACCTGCTGAGCGATCCCGACCACTCCGTCCACGAGGCCTACGGCGCATGGGGCGAGAAGATGAACTACGGCAAGACCATCGAGGGGGTCATCCGCTCGACGTTCGTGCTGGATGCCTCGGGCACCATCGAACACGCCCTGTACAACGTCCGGGCGACGGGCCACGTCGCGCGCCTGCGCCGCCTTCTCGACCTCGGCTGACTCAGCGCGCCGGTCGATCCTCCTCGCGGCGCGCCGCGGCGGCACGGATCGCGACCACCAGCACCGCGAAGGTGACGATCGCCGGTAGCGCAAGCGCACATGCGAACAGGGGCGCGGGGGTGGGACCGGTGACCGCTCCGAGCGCCACCGCGAGCGTGAGCAGCTGTGTGACGATGCCCCCCGAACGGCCCCACGACTGACCGCGCGCCACCGCGATGGCGAACCCGATGACCGCGAGCGCGCCGACGACGGTCAGCACGATGAGGGCGATCGAACTGCCCGTGTCTTCGCTGTCGCCGGCGACGAGCGAGACGATCTCCCAGCCCGCGACGACGATCAGAACGAGGCCCTGCACCCCGAGGAGGCCCGCTGCGGCGCGCTCCGCCGTGCTCGTGGTCATGGCGCCGAGGCCTCCCGTCTCCGCCTGATCATGGCAACTCTCCGCAGTTCGCGTGGAGCGGATACACAGCATTCGCGCACCGGAACTCGCCGTTCACTCTTGATTCATGCGAATGCGCATGGGACGATGGATGACGCAAGTGTGCTCCCACAGCGAAGTGGGGCGAGCATTTCGCTCGCACACCAACCAGGGTAACGGACACTCGAATGCCGTCCCCCCACTCACTTCACTTCCCGTATCAAGGAGCACCACAGTATGGATTGGCGCGACAAAGCCGCCTGCCTGACCGTCGACCCCGAGCTGTTCTTCCCGGTCGGAAACACCGGTCCTGCCGTTGAGCAGATCGAGAAGGCCAAGGCCGTGTGCGCACGGTGCACGGTGACCGAGGTCTGCCTGCAGTATGCACTCGAGACCGGACAGGACTCCGGCGTCTGGGGCGGCCTGTCCGAGGACGAGCGTCGAGCCCTCAAGCGCCGCGCGGCCCGCGCGCGTCGCGCCAGCTGACCCTTCGCATCAGCTCACTCTCTTTCCGGCCTGCGCGCCGACCGGCCTGCGCGACTTCCGAGCCTCGAGGTCAGAGGCGCAGCGCGGCCTCCCCGCGATCCAGGTAACGCATCGGGATCTCGATGGTGACTTCGGTCCCCGACCCGACCATCGTGTGCCAGTCGATCGTGCCGCTGAGCTCACCCTGGATGAGGGTGCGCACGATCTGCGTGCCGAGACCGCGCCCGACCTGCCCTTCCGGCAGGCCCACCCCCGTGTCGCGCACCTTGACGCCGAGCTGATCCTCGGTGCGCTCGGCGATGATCTCGACCTCGCCCTCCTGATCGACGAGTCCGTGTTCGACGGCGTTCGTGACGAGTTCGGTGAGCGCGAGCGCCAGCGGCGTCGCGTACTCGCTCGGGAGGGTTCCGAAGGTCCCCGTCTTGCGCGTGCGCGCCCGCGTGTTGGGTGAGGCGGCGACTTCCGCGACGAGCTTCAGCACGCGGTCGAACACGTCGTCGAAGTCGACGTTCTGCGCGAGCCCCTCCGACAGCGTGTCGTGCACGACCGCGATCGCGGACACGCGCCGCATGGCGTGCGTCAAGGCATCCCTCGCCTCGTCCGAGTGCGTCCGGCGCGACTGGATGCGCAGGAGCGACGCGACCGTCTGGAGGTTGTTCTTCACGCGGTGGTGGATCTCTCGGATCGTCGCATCCTTCGTGATGAGTTCCTGCTCCTGGTGGCGGATCTCCGTCACGTCGCGGCACAGCACGATGGCGCCGATCCGGTGCCCGTTGTCCTTGAGGGGGATGGTCCGCAGCGACACCGTCACGCCGCGCGCCTCGATGTCGGCGCGCCACGGTGCGCGGCCCGCCATGACGATCGGGAGCGATTCGTCGAACTGCCGGCCCTTCGGGAGGATGCCGGTCGTCACTTCGAGGAGCGATTCGCCCTCGAGCTCCTCGTCGAATCCGAGTCGGTTGAACGCGGAGAGGGCATTGGGGCTCGCGAAGGTGGTGACGCCGTCCACGTCGACGCGGATGAGCCCGTCGGATGCCCGCGGCGCACCCCGTCGCGGTGAGGTCGGCGCCGCGAGATCGGGGAAGTCGCCCGAGGCGACCATCCCGAACAGGTCGTCGGCGCAGTCGTTGAAGGTGATCTGCTGGCGCGACGGTGTCCGCGCCTCGCCGAGGTTCGTGTGACGCGTCAGCACCCCGACGACATGCTGCACACCGTCGCGTGCGCGCTCGCGCACGATCGGGACAGCCCGCACGCGCGTCGGCGTCTCTTCGAACCAGTCGGGAGAAGCGGAGTCGACGATCTCGGCACGCATGTACGCGTCTCGCACCTGAGTGCGCCACTGCGGCCGCACCCGGTCGCCGACGATGTCGCGGTAGAACAGGGTCGCCGCGCCCGAGGGTCGGGTGTGGGCGACCGCGACGAAGGAGTCATCCGGCGTCGGCACCCAGATCACGATGTCGGCGAATGCCAGGTCGGCGAGGAGCTGGCCGTCGCCCGCCAGGCGGTGCAGCCACTCGACATCCGCCTCGGAGGCCTGCGCTTGGGCGTACACGAGATCGCTGAGGGTCGACACGGACCCAGCCTATTGGGGACGGTCTCCTCACGCGTGCGCGTCGGCGCACGACGTAGGGAACACTCAGGCCGCGGGGAACCCGGACGTGACGGCGCCTGGTCACGCGGGGCGTGCACGGCGGCGCGCGAGCGCGGTCCGTGGTGCCCGTTCGAGCCGCCTCCGCTCCCGCACCGGCATGGGCGGATCGATCGCCTCGCCGACGAACCTGCGCACCGCCCCGGCGAGCGCCGAACGGCCCGCGACGTGGGCGACCGGCTGGGCGGCGAGCGTCGCGGCATCCGCCGCCTTCGGGTCCCACGGGATGAACCAGAGGTCGCGCGCGCTCGTGAAACGTTCGAGGGTCCGGCGGACCTGCCCTTTCGCGTCGAGCCCCAACGTCGCCGTGCGCGTCTTGTTCACGACGATCCGCACCGGCGTCGAGCCGATCAGCGCGCGCAGTTCCGCATGCGCACGGACGAACCGCGCGACACCGACCGGGTCCGCACCGACGACCGCGACGACGAGGTCGGATGCCTCGAGCGCGGCGATCGTCGCGGCGTTCCGGCGCGGGCCGTCGAGGTCGCTGACGATCTCCTCGTCGCGTTCGAGCGGTGCCGCGACGTCGACGACGGTGTCCTCCACCCAGTCACGGCAGCATTCGAGGGCCGCCGTGACGCGAGCGTGGGAGAGTTCGGGCCAGCGCCCCGGGCGGTTGATGCCGGTGAGGACGTCGACGTCACCCAGGGGTGCGGCGATGCGGGTCAGCTCCGTGGGAGTCAGCGTTCCACGCTCGGCCTGTCGGCATGCCGCGGCGAACCCGGGGCCTTCGTCGGCGAGTCCCGTCGCCATCGCGATGGACGGCGCGTGGGAGTCCGCGTCGACGAGGGCGACGCGGCGGCCGTCGCGGGCGAGTTCGCATGCCAGTTCCATGGCGATGGTCGTGCGTCCGGGCGCGCCGGGCGGCCCCCACACCGTGATCACGCGTCCGCGCTCGCGGCGCTGCACGGCATCGGCGCGTGCGGGTGCGAGAAGCTCCGCGGCGGAGGCATCCGGCGCGAACGCGTCGACCCCGAACACCGCCGCGAGCCGCTGCGCCGCCGCGTCCGGGCACAGCGCGGCGATCCGCACGGCGAACCGATCGCACACCGTGACGAGCTCGGGCGTGAGCGATCCGCGCTCCGCCGGGAGGACGAGGACGTCGCCGCGGGCGAGCTCTGCCAGCAGTTCGGCGGCCTCGGGGCCGCGCAGCGCGTCCACGGCCGCGTCGGCGGGCGCCGTCCCCGAGACCACCAGACGGACGTCGGCGCCCGCGTCGCACAGACGGTCGGCGACCTCGACCCCGGCGTCTTCATCGAGCGCGACGACGACGCGCGCACCTGCGACGGGCTCGCTCACGGCGCCTCCCCCGCGGTCGGGATGATCGACACCCGTGCTCCGCCCGCGACGGCGGCGAGGGTGTCGGCGACGTCGGCCCGTCCGATCACGAGTTCGACCGCCGTCCCGTTCGAGCCCATCATCGAGTCGTCGGCCGCGACGGACACGACCGTGGCCCCGGCGACGAGGATCCGCGGTGTGTCGAACTCTCCGCGCGCGAGTTGTGGCGCCGCCCATACCTCCACCGTGGTCCCGGCCCGCACCGATGCGGGGATCTCGGTGGCGCTGTGCACGACGACGTTCGTGGTGCGAAGGCTCGCGGCATCCGCGACGGCGTCCTGCGGGACGAGCTCGCCTGCGGCGATCGTGCGGGTCGCGACCGCCCCGGGAAGGAGCGTCGCCGGTGAGGCGTACGCCTCCTGCAGCCGCCCGAGACCGACCTCGACGACCCGCAGGTCATCGGCATCCACCGTCTCACCGGGCACGATCGTCCGCGCCGCCGCGAAGACCGCCACGGTTTGTCGCGCCGCGGCGACGACGAACCACACCCCGGCGACGGATGCCACCACGAGCGCGATCCCGATGAGGAAGCGGACATCCGTCCAGAACGCGCGAGGTCGCGGCCTCGCGGCGGAGTGATCGGTCATGCGGCCATGGTCGCGGAGCGCGCACGGGCGCGCCGATGTTATCCACAGGTCGCGCCCTTGCAGCCTGATTCGTGCGGGGGCCACGATAATTGCCTCATGCCCGAAACATCCCCTGCCGGGGTGCGCTTGTTCACGCCTGCTCAAGTCGCGGAGATGCTGGCCCTCCCCGTCGACGAGGTCGTCGCGCTCGTGCTCGACGGGCGCCTTCGCGGGATGAAGGTCGGCACACCGGCGCGCTGGCGGATCGAGGCCGCGAGCGTCGAGGGATACCTCGACGACCAGGCCGAGGAGGCCCGGAGGATCGCCCTGTGGCGCGAGTCCAACACCGCGAGCTTCCCCGAGCTGTGGGGCCGCGGGTCCGTCCACCGCGGCGACTGAGCGGCGCCGGCCCCGCCGGCCGGCACGCGAGCAACCGGCATCCCCACTCCTGACATTCGCCTGAGCGCCTGGCATTCGCCTGAGCCATCCGCCGTCCTGGCATCCGCCGTCCTGGCATCCGACTTCGGACCTCCCGCCTCCCGATGCCCGCCCGCATCCCACATCACGCACACAGGAGATGTCACCGACACAGGATAGGTGAGCGCTCACACCTCCTGCCTCGGTGACATCTCCTGTCTCGGCGACGCGATCGGTCGCTCAGGAAGTGACACGGTCGGGCGGGTGGGGTGGAGGTGGATGCCGACGCGGATGCCACCCACCGACAACAAGCCCACACCACCGGCATCCGTCCCCTCACGCACACAGGAGATCTCACCGCCACAGGACAGGTGACCGCTCACAACTCCTGCCTCGGTGACATCTCCTGTCCCCGTGACGGGCTGCCAGCGGGCCGCGCAAGGAGCGGGCCGTGTCAGGAGCGGGCCGCGCAAGGAGCGGGTCGCGCCAGGAGGGTGCCACGCCAGGAGGGGGCCGCGCCAGGAGAGAGCGGGCTCAGGCAAGGTCCACGCCGGCGGCGAGGCGCACGGCCTGCACGGCCGCGAACGGCACGATGCGGTAGCCGTGCACGTTGTCGGCGCGTCGCGGGGCGTCCGGATCGTGCAGCGCCAGATCGAGATGGTCCGCTCCGGCCCGGTCGATCGTCCCCACGAGCGTCTGGGCGGTCGCGAGCTGGACAGACACCGACACGCGGCGGCGCACGAGATCGCGCAGCACGAAGCCGAACCCCATCCGCTGCGCCACCGCCGGACCAGGGTCCGCGCCGCGGATGCTGGCGAGGAGCGCATCGGGGGCGGCAGCGATCCCCGCGAGGGCCCAGAGTGGCACGATCACGGCGCCCGAGGCATCCGGCGCGACGAGCGCGCACCAGTCCGCGCCGACCTGCGAGACGCGCCCGGTGAGCATCGTCCCGTCCTGGAGATGCGCCCCGATCTCGCGGCGTTCGCGCACGAAGGCGACGAGCCGCTCGCGCAGCGCGACGCGCGAAAGACGGAGCCGTTCGGCCTCGGTATCCAGCGCGGCGCGCTCGGCCTCCCACTCGGAGTCGAGCTGATCCTCCAGGTCTTCGAAGAAGCGATCCCAGCGCACCCGGCGACCCTATGACACGTGCGCAGCGCCGCGGGAGGACTATCCACAGGTGAGGACATTCTCATCCCGACCGGCCATGTCGCGTGTTGTACTCGAACCTCACTCGCCGTCGACAGATGGAGGCCACGATGACTGCACCGCAGCCGGCGCGCCGCGTCGCACGCCCCTCATCCGCCCTCGACGTTGCGGAGTACTTCGCGCCACAGCGCACCGCCACGGAGGCACTCCCCGACCCCGAGCCGCTCCTCGCGAATCTCACGATCGGCGTTCTCGAGGTGCTCGCGGGCGTCCGCGAGGCCGATCAGCTCGCCCGCTGGCTCGGCGAGGATGCCTTCCGTGCACTCGTCACGCGGGCGAACCTCTCGGCGCGAGCCCGCAGCGCCCGGGGCGTCTCCCCCGCCCGCCCCTCGTACCGGATCGTGTCGACACACTCGTCATCCCCGGCCGACGGTGTCATCGAGGGCGTCGTCATCACCGCAGGCCCCGCACGCACGCGCGCCGTCGCGATCCGGCTCGAGGGGTGGGACGGGCGCTGGCGCGCCACGTCCCTCGCGGCGCTCTGACCCCCGCCGGCACCCGGCACGTCTCCACCCGCGCGCCGCCGCGCCGGCCGCCGAAGGCTACTGCCGGTACGACGACAGGAAGTTGCCGAGCCGTTCGATCGCCTCACTCAGCACGCGCGCCTCGGGGAGCGTCACGATCCGCAGGTGATCCGGCGTCGGCCAGTTGAAGCCGGTGCCCTGCACAAGGAGCACGTGCTCGGCGACGAGGAAGTCGTAGACGAGCCGCCCGTCGTCGTGGATCTCATACACCTCGGGATCGAGCCGGGGGAAGGCGTACAGCGCGCCCTGCGGCCGGTGGCACTGCACACCGGGGATCGCCACGAGACCCTCCCACGCGGCATCCCGCTGCTCGTGCAGACGCCCCGTCGGCGCGATCAGCGCGTCGATCGACTGCACGCCCGACAGCGCCGCCTGCACCGCATGCTGGCCGGGAACGTTGGGGCAGAGCCGCGTCGAGGCGAGCAGCTGGATGCCCTGGAGGAACCCCGCCGCGCGCTTCTTCGGTCCGGTGATGACGAGCCAGCCCGAGCGGTACCCCGCGACGCGGTACGTCTTGGACAGCCCGTTGAAGGTGAGGCACAGGAGATCCGGCGCGAGGGTCGCGAGCGGGATGTGCTCGGCGCCGTCGAAGAGGATCCGGTCGTAGATCTCGTCGGACAGGAGCAGCAGCCCCTGCTCGCGCGCGATCTCGACGATGCCCTCGAGCACCTCGCGCGAGTACACCGCGCCCGTCGGATTGTTCGGGTTGATCACGACGATCGCCTTCGTGCGGTCGGTGACCTTGGCGCGGATGTCTTCGAGCGACGGCTGCCAGCCGTCCTCCTGGTCGCACACGTAGTGCACCGGGGTCCCGCCGGCGAGGCTCGTCATCGCCGTCCACAGCGGGTAGTCGGGCGCGGGGATGAGCACTTCGTCGCCCTCGTCGAGCAGGGACTGCATCGTCATGGTGATGAGCTCCGACACCCCGTTGCCGAGGTACACGTCGTCGGGATCGAACATCGGGAAGCCCGGGACCTGCTCGTACCGGGAGACGATCGCACGCCGCGCGGACAGGATGCCACGACTGTCGCTGTACCCGTGCGACGTCGGGATCGACTCGATCATGTCGCGCACGATCTGGTACGGCGCCTCGAAACCGAACACGGCGGGATTCCCCGTGTTGAGCTTCAGGATGCGGTGCCCGTCGGCCTCGAGCCGGTCGGCCTCGACCAGGGCGGCTCCGCGGATCTCGTAGAGGACGTCCTTGAGCTTGGCCGACTGGTCGAGGATGCGCGGGGTCATCGCTTCAGAATAGTCCCGCCCGTACCGTGCCAATCGCCGCCGAGTGGCCCGCCGCGCCGCCCGCGAGGAGCCGAGCGCGGCACGGCCCCGCGCTTACTTCTTCTTGTCGGCGGCGCGACGCTGGGCGCGGTTCTGCGGCGCGGCATCCGGCGATGCGGCATCCGTACGCTGACCGAACGCTCCGCGGGGAGCGTCGGCGGCCGGCTGAGCCTGCTGCCGCAGCTTGGAGGTCGCCGCCTGCTGCACCTGGCCGCGGTCGTTGCGCACCTCGACGTCGCCGCCCTCGCCCGGGGCCGTGTACTGGAGCTTCTGCGCCTCGACCGGAGGTGCCTGCAGACCCTTCGCCTCGACCTGCCCGTCACCCTGCTGACGCACCTCGACGTCCAGGTTGTAGAGGAATCCGACCGACTCCTCCTTGATCTGGCTCATCATCGACTGGAACATCTGGTAGCCCTCGCGCTGGTACTCGATGAGCGGGTCGCGCTGGGCCATGGCGCGCAGGCCGATGCCGTCCTTCAGGTAGTCCATCTCGTAGAGGTGGTCGCGCCAGCGGCGGTCGAGCACCTGCAGCACCACGCGGCGCTCGAGCTCTCGGGTCGCAGGCGTGCCGAGGGTCTCCTCGCGCTTCTGATAGGCGATCTTCGCGTCGGAGAGGATCTCGCGCTTGAGGATGTCGGGGGTCACCCGGCCCTTGTTGCCGCTTTCGGCGACGACCTCGTCGATCGTGACGCCGACGGGGTAGAGCGTCTTCAGCTCGGTCCAGAGGGCGTCGAAGTCCCAGCTCTCGGTGTGCCCGGCGCCGGTGTGGTCGTCGATGATGGTGCTGATGGCATCCTCGATGAAGTGCTCGACGCGGTTCGACAGGTCGTCGCCTTCGAGCATGTGGCGGCGGTCGGCGTAGATCGCCTCGCGCTGCCGATTGAGGACGTCGTCGTACTTCAGGACGTTCTTGCGGATCTCTGCGTTCCGGGCCTCGACCTGCGACTGCGCGCTCTTGATCGCGCGCGAGACCATCGAGGACTCGATCGCGACGTCGTCGGGGAAGTTGGCGCGCTGCATGATCGCCTCGGCCGCGCCCGACTGGAACAGACGCATGAGGTCGTCCGTCAGCGACAGGTAGAAGCGGCTCTCGCCCGGGTCGCCCTGACGGCCCGAGCGGCCGCGCAGCTGGTTGTCGATGCGACGGGACTCGTGGCGCTCGGTGCCGAGCACGTACAGCCCGCCGGCCTCGACGACCTTCGTCGCCTCCTCGGCGACCGTGTCGCGCTGGGCCGTGTACGCGGCATCCCACTCCGACTCGTACTCGTCGGGAGTCTCGACGGGGTCGAGACCCTTCGCCTTCAGCTCCTGCACGGCGAGGAACTCGGCGTTTCCACCGAGCATGATGTCGGTGCCGCGGCCGGCCATGTTGGTCGCGACGGTGACCGCACTCAGGCGCCCGGCGCGGGCGACGATCTCCGCCTCACGCGCGTGGTTCTTGGCGTTGAGCACCTCGTGCTTGATGCCCTTCTTGGCCAGCAGACGCGACAGGTACTCGCTCTTCTCGACCGACACCGTGCCGACGAGAACCGGCTGACCGGTCTCGTGCCGGCGGGCGATGTCTTCGACGACCTGCGCGAACTTGGCCTGCTCGTTCTTGTAGACGAGGTCCGGCTGGTCCTTGCGGATCATCGGCTTGTTCGTCGGGATCGGCACGACGCCGAGCTTGTAGGTCGACATGAACTCCGCCGCCTCGGTCTCGGCGGTACCGGTCATGCCGGCGAGCTTGTCGTACAGGCGGAAGTAGTTCTGGAGCGTGACGGTCGCGAGGGTCTGGTTCTCGGCCTTGACCGGCACTGCCTCCTTCGCCTCGATCGCCTGGTGGATGCCTTCGTTGTAGCGGCGTCCGACGAGGATGCGGCCCGTGTGCTCGTCGACGATCATGACCTCGTCGTTCATGACGACGTAGTCGGTGTCGCGCTTGAACAGCGCGAGCGCCTTGATCGAGTTGTTGAGGAACGAGATGAGCGGCGTGTTGGCCGACTCGTAGAGGTTGTCGATGCCGAGGTAGTCCTCGACCTTCTCGATGCCGGGCTCGAGGACACCGATCGTGCGCTTCTTCTCGTCGACCTCGTAGTCGACGCCCGCCTCGAGGGTCTTCGCGATCTTCGCGAACTCGACGAACCACCGGTTCGCCTCACCCGAGGACGGCCCCGAGATGATGAGCGGCGTGCGCGCCTCGTCGATGAGGATCGAGTCGACCTCGTCGACGATGGCGAAGAAGTGGCCCCGCTGGACGAGGTCCTGCTTCTGCCAGGCCATGTTGTCGCGGAGGTAGTCGAAGCCGAACTCGTTGTTCGTGCCGTAGGTGATGTCGGCGGCGTACTGCTCGCGGCGCACCTCGGGCGTCTGGCCGGCGATGATCGTGCCGGTCGTCATGCCGAGCGCACGGTAGACGCGACCCATGAGCTCCGACTGATATGAGGCGAGGAAGTCGTTGACCGTGATGACGTGGACGCCTTCGCCGGCGATCGCGTTGAGGTAAACGGCGAACGTCGCCGTCAGGGTCTTGCCCTCACCGGTCTTCATCTCGGCGATGTTGCCGAGGTGCAGGGCCGCGCCGCCCATGACCTGCACGTCGTACGGGCGCTGGCCGAGCGTGCGCTTGGCGGCCTCGCGGACGGCGGCGAAGGCCTCGGGCATGAGCTTGTCGAGCGACTCGCCCGCGGCGTACCGCGCGCGCAGCTCCGCCGTCTCGCCGCGCAGCTCTTCGTCGGTCAGTTGCGCGTAGTCCTCTTCGAGCGCGCCGACCGCCTTCACGACCTGCTGGAGTCTGCGCAGGATCCGACCTTCGCCGGCGCGGAGCAGTTTCTCGAGAGGGTTGGCCACGGAGGATCTCCATCTTTCAGGCGTCAGTGACGTTCACCGTCATGCGTTCCGCGCGCGTAACACACGGCACGACTGCCCATGTTACCGGTCTGTGACCTCTGTGCCTGCTGTGTGATCGCGTTCGCGGCATCCACCCAGCGATGCGCCGCGGCAACGGACCTAGGATCGAACTATGGCCGGATTCTGGGGCACACGCAAGCAGGAGCGCGCGCAGGTCGCCGCGCAGGACGCGGAGCTCGGGCGGCGCGCGGATGCCGCGCTGGTCGCCGTCGACGAGCGGGTGCGCACCACCTCCGACGAACTGGCCTTCGCCGAGATCGAGCTCGGCCAGGACCCGACCCGCGATCTGCGCGATGCGCTCGGCGCCGTCCGCACCCATCTGCGCGAGGCGTTCCAGCTGAACCAGCTGAACCACGACGAGATCCCGGACACGCCCGAAGAGGCACGGACGCGCAACGCCCGCATCGTGCAGCTGTGCGACTGGGCCGAAGACCTCCTCGACGACCGGCTCCAGGCGCTCGCCGAGCCCGTCGCCCGCGCGCGGCGCGCACCGGAGATCATCGAGGGGATCCGCGCGCAGGTCGTGCAGGACGAGGCGCGCATTCCGCGCATCCAGGCATCCGTCGCCCGCCTGTCGCAGCGCTACTCCCCCGACGCGCTGCGGAAGATCTCCGGCAACGCCCGTGAGGCCGCGAGCCTGCTGGAGTTCGCGACGCACGGCGCCGACATCTCCGCCGCGCGGCGCGAGAGCGGGCAGCGCGAGCAGGCGAACCTCGCCCTCGAGACCGCGATCGAGGCGAGCCGCCGTGCGACGACGCTCCTCGACGCCGTCGACACGTTCGAGGTCGAGGCGCTCCGCGCCGAGTCGACGCTGGATGCCATCGCCGAGGACTCCCGCGACGACCTCGCCGCGGCGCGCGACCTCCTGCACGTCCCGGCAGTCGCCGCGGCGATGACGACGCTCGAGACGGAGCTGAACGCGCTCGTCCCCGCCGACGCGAAGCCCGACCCCTTCACGGAGCTGACGCGCCTGCGTGCGGCCAACGCGGCCCTCGACGTCGAGGTCGCGAAGGCGCGCGAGCGCGCCGCGCGTCCCGTCCCGCCCGAGTCGCACGTGCGCCACGCGATCGATGACGCCGACCGCCAGCTCGGCGTCGCCCGCAGCGTCATCTCCGGCCACCGCGGCTGGATCGGGGCGGATGCCCGGACGCGCCTCGCCGAGGCGGAGCGTCTGCGTCTCGACCTCGGCTCCCGCACCGGCGGCCCGATCGAGGAGGACGACCGCGAACAGGCTCTCGCCGACGCGCGCCGTTGCGGCCTGCTCGCGTCCGAGGCGCTGCACCTCGCACAGCGCGACATCGACTCGTCGCGTCCGAACGACGGGGGTTGGGGCGGCCAGGGCGGCGGAGGCCGACGCGGGGGCGGCGGCGGCGACGTCGTCAGCGGCATCCTCGGCGGTCTCGTCATCGGCTCGATCCTCGACGGCATCTTCGACTGATCTCGTCCGGCCCGGCGCTCGGCCGAGCACATCAGCATGCCGACAGACGGCCCGGCGCGTGACGCCGCGGAGGTCATGGCCCCGGAGAACCGCGGATCTGTCGGGTCAGCCTCACGCGGAGCGGGAATGCGGAGCCGCTCGAGGCTGACCCAGGGGCCGCCCGCGCGCGGTGGGCAGATTCCGACCACACAGAGCCGGTTGTCGTGGGCCCGGACTCTCCGGCCGGCCGCACGCCGGGAGTGTCCTGCGCACCGCGAACCGTATTCAGTCTTGGCGGCGCAGGCAGGTGGATGCAGCCCCGAAATCCGGCTCTGCGCATTCTGGGTGGGGTGAGGCGCTCGGGCGTGGCGTGACGGGGTGAGGTGGGTCGAGGCCCGGAGGATCGGTAGCGACCAAGCAACCTGTTCGTCCGGAGACCTCGACCCGTGCCTGATGCTACGCGCTGCGCCGCCGCGCGCCCATGTTCTGCTGTCTACTGTGATCGCTGCGACCTGCTCGTCGGACTCGACGGGCTCCGGGTGGCCGGGGTCGAGCGTCGCGGCGATGGCGTGCTCGTGATCGATGCCGAGTCGCCGCCGGGTCCGGTCGGCTGCCCTGAGTGCGGAGTGGTCGCGGAGTCGGCGGGACGGAAGGTGCTCGTTCTGACGGACGCCCCGATGGGCGGGACTCCGGTTCGGGTCCGGTGGCGCAAGCGCCGCTGGCGGTGTCGCCAGGACGGGTGCGGGGTGCGCTCATTCACGGAGCAGAACCCGGCCGTCGCGGCGGCCAACAAAGCGCTGACGGCTCGCGCGGTGGCGTGGGCGGTGGCGCAGATGCGCCGCGAGAACGCGTCAGTGCGCGGTGTCGCTCGGCAGCTGCGCGTCGCGTGGCGCACGGTCTGGACGCACGTGGAGGCCGAGTTGCAGCGCCGCGAGCAGGACCCTGGCCGGTTCGATGGCATCGAAGTGCTCGGCGTGGACGAGCACCTGTGGCATCACGTGTCCACGAAGCCCGTCGCCGACGGCGGGCGCGGTCCGAAGGAGCTGACCGGGATGGTCGACCTGACCCGAGACACCACGGGACGCGTGCGGGCGCGACTGCTGGACCTGGTGCCAGGTCGATCCTCGAAGGCGTACGCAGACTGGATCAAGGAGCGGGACGAGCAGTTCCGTGCCGAGGTGAAGATCGCAGCTCTTGACCCGTTCGCCGGCTACAAGAAGGCCCTCGACGACGAACTCGACGACGCGACCGCGGTGCTGGACGCGTTCCACGTCGTCAAGCTCGGCACCGCCGCGGTTGATGACGTCCGTCGCCGCGTCCAGCAAGACACCCTCGGCCATCGCGGCCGCAAGGGAGATCCGCTCTACGGGATCCGCAACATCCTCCGCGCCGGACGGGAGCGCCTCACCGACAGGCAGCGGTCCCTGCTCGACGCGGCGTTCGCGACGAGGGAGTGCGTTGAAGTTGAAGTCGCCTGGCACGCCGCCCAGCAGCTCCGCGACGCCTACCGGCACCCCAACCTGGTCGAAGGGCACAAGATCGCCGAGAAGGTTCTCGAATCGTTCCCGTCCTGCCCGATCCCCGAAATCGCCCGCCTCGGCCGCACCCTCACCCAGTGGCGAGCCGCGTTCCTGGCCTACTGGGCGACAGGACGCTCATCCAACGGCGGCACTGAGGCCGTGAACGGGCTCATCGAACTCGCCCGCCGGATCGCCCGCGGCTTCACCAACTACGACAACTACCGGCTCCGCATGCTCCTGATCGCCGGCGGACTTGACCCCCTCACCCCCACCTAGTGTCGTGCGCCAGTAATTCATTGGATTAGTTGTAGAATGGGGCATGCCGCGCACTGGACGCCCGAAGACCCCGCTGGAGCTCACCGGTGAGGAGCGGGAGCAACTTGCACGGTGGGTGCGGCG
>Ga0209922_100459_pt1 | contig 56389 bp, 62 predicted proteins | sample ThiBiot_500_biof_FD_183946 | JGI IMG/M metagenome (GOLD analysis project Ga0209922, IMG submission 183946) | Wastewater bioreactor microbial communities from Cape Town, South Africa - Thiocy_expt_500_biof (SPAdes) | ecosystem: Engineered > Bioreactor > Thiocyanate-remediating > Anaerobic-Aerobic ... | reverse complement strand
AACGAATCCAACAACAGCCACGTTAAATGGCGGTTCGAAAACGACACTTTCAATGGCAAGTACGAACAAAATCTCGACGACAATCGCCTCGTCATCGTCTCGTCCATCAACTGAAAATCATCGGCCCGATCCGCCGCCAACTAAACGTCGTGGTTTAATTCCAGCACCGCCGCCTCTACCCTACTATTCCTATCATCATACTCATCAACAACAACACTCAGCTCATGTAAATAATTCGAATAATATTCACATGATAAAAGATCATCAAACGTTAAGTCTTCAACCGCCATCGGAACCGACGTGTTGCTTTTTCAAACGAAAAGCTAAACGTGCTCTGCAAATAACGGCGACGACGCCAAGAAAAACTTAGTGATACTTAGCATCATCAGCATCAACTTGTTGTTCGTTTCTCTAGCGTGTTTTCTGATGATTTCAAATGAAAAGTTAATCTCAATATGTGAAAAAAGAAAAATAATAATAATAATAATAATAAAATTCAATCAAGAAGAAAGGAAAAATCTGCAGTGGACGTCAGATAATTTTCAATTTGGAATATTTATACTTTCGTTTTTGCTTCTGCTACTACTACTGCTGCTGCTGCTGCTGCTGTTTCATTCCTGCCTAGCGCTTTCATTCATTTCTCACTCAAACAAAAACCAACAGAAATTTTTTGTTTTCTTTTTCTATCCTTCTGATTTCCCTGTTTTTCTTTGCTATCACATTATCTCTATTAGTTCAATCACACTTCATTTTTCTGACCAACAGTGTACTCTTTTCTTTTGTCATTTTGATTTTTGTTGTTTTTCTTTCTGTTCTTGTTTTCTTGCAATATGAATACATTTTTTTCCCTTTTTTTTTTGTTCTGTTTCTTTCTCTTAATCATTGAAGAATTAATAATAAATAACCTGTTAATTTATGGTTATATTTCAGACGATAAACAAAAACCACACAACGAGTTTTTAGTGATGTCATCAGCACAGAATACAACGACGGCAGCAGCATCATCGAGTGATGCCACACCGGCTTTTCAATTGAACCAAAAGAAATTAAAAGAACTTGCAGAAAATGCAAACGCAATTAAAATCGGTGGCAAAGTTAGTTGTGACTCGAACGAATCAGTGAACAAGTTCAGTTTGTTCGTTTTCTATCTGCGTAGGGTACAGCTCGTCGAAAGAAGAAAATCATTCATCGTCCAGCTAACGCAGATGATAAAAAACTACAAAGTTCATTGAAAAAACTTGCAGCAAATAATATTCAAGGAATAGAAGAGGTTGATTTCTTTTTTTCTTTTTACAAATAACGAAGAAAAAGCCTCGCTAAATTTTCGTGTTCTTTTCGTTGATCATAGGTTAATATGTTTAAAGATAGTGGTGAAGTTATTCATTTTACTAATCCAAAAGTTCAAGCTTCACTTGGCTCAAATACGTTTGCGATTAGTGGCCCATCAAGTACAAAAAGTAAATTTATTTTTCTTCGAATACAATAAATCGTTGGAAATTCTTCGTTTAGCTCTTCAAGAAATGTTACCAACAATCATGTCACAAATGGGCATCAGTACAGATGCTGCTGGTTTAACCGGAGAAGCAGGTCAACATAGTGCAACCGGTGATCAAACACAAGGCGGTGATGATGAAGTACCTGGTAAGATAAATGAACTCATCGTTTTCTGTTCGATAAATTCTGTAAATTTCGTAGATCTTGTGGAAAATTTTGACGATGCTTCAAATTCAAAATGAACCTGTCATCAATGAAGAACATTTGCAAAATTTAACAGTTGTTTTTCTATTCTTTGTTTGTTTTTTTTGCTAAAGAAGACACTCAAAATAAAAGAAAGATAAAAATCCCCTTCGAAAAACATGCATATCGAATAATCAAATCGAAATTTTATTCACTGAACTTCATTTTAAATTCAATCAATCGCTTTCTTTTCATATTTATAATGAAGAAAAAGAAAAATCTTATGTAATTCGAGCTACTGATATACTTTAGAAATCAAATAAATGTCAATTCTTTCTTTTTTCGACGAAATACTCCCAGTGAAAGAACGGATAAAGAACGACGAAGAACATTGGATAAAAAGAAAACTACAAGTAATAATTATGGATGATAGACGGATTTTTTTTTGGATTTACAAATACGCTTTATGCGTATGGTTACTTTTGTAGACGAATGATGAGCTTTTTTGTACGTGGGTAAACATTTTTTTTTCATCCTCTATTTGAAGAGCCCTTTTTCATAACGAGGCATTTTGCCATAGTCAATGTATTTAAAGTATCGGTAGGATATCCAAATGAAAGCAAAGGAAAAAAGGAACCAAATACGAATCAAGGTCTTTCTGTTTTCTTTTCTAGAAATAAAAATAGCAGCTAATGCGACATATTGGCCAAATTGTTTTCTTATTTCTATGTTTTTCTTATGTATCATGTGAATTTCATCGAAAATATTCGTCGAATCGAACGAGTAACTCATCGTCAAGATCGATCTATGAATTGGTGAAATTACGACAGAACGTCGCTCGATTAGCAAAATCACATCGAAATAATCAAACATATAGAGTTAGTTTCTTTTCGGACGAAGCACATACAATTCAATCAAAAACCTATCAACCTGAAGATCTTCGACAGCAATTTTTTATGGAACCTTTGAAAGCCTCAATTGTTGTATGTGTAATTGTGATAGCGACGATGGGATTAATCGTTGGTATTTGTATATTATTTCGTTATCTATGTTACAATGAGAATTATCGACAATGTCTGGTGGAAAGTGCAACAGAACGAATTCCGAAAATTGAATCATCACGTTATACATACGAATTTCGAGATTCAAGAAATTTCGAACGTAAGCATCGAGAAAGGCGAACGCGAGTGTAAATATTTACAACGTATGAAGACCTTTGCAATGAGGTAGCTTCGTCTTTCGACAGAAATCATTTATATTTACCTGTTATTTTTTTATTTTTTATTCATAAAAAAAAATACATAATTTTTGGTTTTGCCTACTAACTATACCGTTCGATTGTTCGATTAATCCATCGGAGGTAACGTGAAACACGTGTATAAACTCCGTAGGTTCCATGTCGAGCACATTCGACACCCCATGAAACGATACCATTCAAGATCGGTTCGTTATTCTCATAACAAGCTAATGGACCACCGGAATCTCCATTACATGCGTCACTACCACCATGCCAATACCCAGCACAGATGTGAAAATCTTTGATACGCTTCGGTCGATGTCCACGAGCACTAAAACAAAATTCAATTTAACCAAAAAAAAGAGCCAAAAGAAATTTTTCGATACCACTGATCTCGTCCAACGATTGGTACATTTAAATATTTGAGAACATGGCTTTGACGTGTATCTTTAATAATCCCAAAGCCTGATACGATACATTGTTGTTTATTTTCGAGAAGAGTTTTATCATTAATTGGATCAGGTAAACGAATAGGTTTGATACGATTTGTATATCGAACAGGATTTTGTAATTTTAATAAAACTAAATCATGATCATTTCGAGTTATATTTCCATTACTTGGATCACCCCTACATATAATCATTCAAATCAACAGAAATCAACTGTAAACAATCAACGATACCATGGATCGTATCTTGGAAATGGATAATATGCAGCAATACGAGAGATTTGAATATGTTGAGGATCTGCTCGATCGAGATATGTTATGCCCATGATAGCATAGAAATGTTGAGTAGACGCAAAACTATACAAATATTTGTAGATGAATGAATGAATTGATATGAAATCGAAATAGTTACTATTTCAGACAATGTGCTGCACTTAAAATCCATTTTTCATGAATGAGAGCTCCGCCACAAAAATGATCTCCATTATTATTAATCGATACTTGATAGGGAAACTAAATGAATCGAAAATAAAATAAATGCACAGATGATTTCAATCACAATCACTTGTCCCGGTTGAGCAAGATGACCTCGTATAATTCGACGAAATCTTTTCAATAGAAATTCATTTTCATTCTTCGTATTACCATAAACAACATGAACAATCAAAACTATCAAATAAAACCTGATTCGTAATTCTTTCATTTGTTTTGTTTTTCTTTATTTACTTTCATTGTGCTTTTATTTATACATCGATAATAAATGATCGAATTACAAAGACCTTGTACTGAAGAGATTAGACTACAGCTTTGTTTTTCGTTTCTTTTTCACAGAGCGCAAACAACGAGAATAAGAACTAATTCTTATCGTTTAAATGTCAAAATAGTTTCACTACAAAATCGGATACCAGACGATTTATTACTTCGCTTTCATTGAAATCCGATAAAATGTTATGCGAAAAGTAAAATATTTCAAAAAGAAATAAAAGAAAGAAAGAGAGAAAAAAGACATATACCACAAGCTCTTAGTTTCTTTTTCAAAGTGCACGCGGTCAATTTTTTTCTATTATTTTCATCAGAACGGAAGGAGAAGAAAAAAGAACGAGAGAGAGAGAGAGAATACGATGTAATTTTATGTATGTCTCTACGAACATGTATGCAATAAAAGAAAAGAAAAAAAGAAACTTGTCATCGTTTACTTTTTTTTGCACCGACAAAAAGCAATGAATGATGGAGAAATTGTGCAACTTCTACCACTAAATTCGCCTATACATATGATCGACGATGATGATAATATCGGTGAAATAAGACCATTGATAGATCAAACTCAATCATCATCGAAACCACCTACTGTATGGACAACTACGTTACTTAGTGAAGTAAGATTTCGTTGCTATGATTGACTGCAATCAGCATGAATAAATGTGATTATTGTTTTTAGATATGTCGCAATGGAAATATTAAACTTTTGCGTGAATTTGCTGAATATAGTCTGCAGACTCTTTCTTGTGGAGCACATGCAACTAAAATAGTCGATCGATTGGAGATCGAAACTGGTCTTTCACCACTTCATCATGCTGCTCGACATCAACAGTTAGAAATTTGTCTCATCCTATTATCATCGATCGATTTAAAGTAAATAAAAACTTTCATTTTTTGAAATTTTTATTTGACAATGCATATACAGATTAGGTGTGAATATCAAAGATGCAAACGGACGAACGCCTATGCATTCAGCATTTCGTTCTTCGAATACAGTTCGTAGTAAAAAATTGAATGAAGACGAAATTTTCAATATCGACAGTGATTTCGGAGACAAAGTAAATCTCTTAATCATTTTCTTCGACAATCTAAACGTGTTTTTAAATTAGATTCAAAGTCCACAAGCTTGGAGAGACGAATATACAACAAAAATTCTTTCGTGTGATCATCCATTAATCTATTTATTCGCTCGACTCTACGGAGATACTAATGCCAGCGATAAATTTAATTTAACACCACTGCATTATGCTGTTGCTCAAAACAATCTCGGTGGTGTTAAACAATTGTTAGCATTGAATGCACGACTCGAAGTAAAACTGAAACGAAAAGAAATCGGTTTTTTTTCTAATCAATTAAATTTTTAACTAGGCACAAGATCGTCAAGGCATTCGTGCTTTGCATTTAGCTTGTAAAGAAGGTTGTATTTCGATTGTTAAATATTTAATTGATCAAGGTGCACAAATCGATCCAATCGATGATGATCAATGGACACCATTGCATTACGCATGTTCGAAAGGACATTTGGACATAATTGAATTGTTTTATTTAAATGATAGTCAAGATTTTTCTCGAATGGTTTCAATGACAACAAGGACTCAGGCGACGTGTTTGCATTTAGCTGTTCAACATGGTGATTTCGCACCAGTTGAATTTATTCTCAATCGAATATCGAATGATCTCGGAAAAAAATTGATCAATCAATTGGAACAAGTCTTTGGAACAACGTTGCATATTGCTGGTAGAATATCTTTCGAAATGAATTGAGTCGATGATTTGTTTTTTTTTCATTTAGCTAAATTTTGTAATAGTGAAGTAATGGAATTTCTCTTTCGTAAAGGTGGTGATCCATTCATTGTCAATTCGAAAGGTCAAACGTCACTTCATGTTGCTTGTGAATTCAGTCGTTTATCGATTGTAAAACAACTTTTATCATCTACGGATAGAACTTTTCTTGAAATCAAAGATAATCGCGGTCAAACAGCTCTTTTCTTCGCAACAAATGTCGACATACTCGATCAATTAATCCTTGCAAATGCAGATATTTCAAGTCTCAGTAGAAGTAATATGAACGTTCTTATGCATGCCGTTTCAAAACAACGAATATCCATTGTCGAACATCTCTTATTCGTTATCAATAATCAATCGATTGACATCTTAAATCAAGTCGCACGACGAAAGAATCGTTCTGTATTTCTTCTAGCTGTTGAAACAGGTTCCGTTCAACTCTGTTCATCACTTCTATCCTATCCCAATATTCGCTGGGACACAGTTGATAAACAGCGTTTCAATGCATTTCATATCGCAGCTCAAAAAGGTCATCACGAATTAATTCAACATCTCTGTGAATACATACGTCAACTCGGAAGATATTCAAATAGTGCAAGTGATACCGATCAAAATAATGTCTCTCAACCAACACCAACTCTTCGTTCCTATCTCGATGCACAAGATGACGATGGCAAAACGCCGTTACATCTTGCTGCTGAAAATGGTCGTCATTTGTCCGTCGAAGTTCTACTTCGAAATGGTGCCGATGCTCTTCTTACGAATGATCTCGGTCAATTGCCACTTCATAGTGCTATTCAAAATTCTCATACGCAATGTGTTGATCTTCTATTGAAAAATTCATTGATAAATCTTGCTGATTTTCAATCGGTTCTCGCACGACGGCAATCACCATTGATAACAGCTTGTCAAAATGGTTTTCTTGATATTGTTCGTTTGTTAATTTCGAAAAAAATTGGACTCGATCTCAACAATGACAATAATGAAAATCCTCTTGAAATTGCGATTCAATATCGACGAATTCCAATTGTTTTTGAATTATTAGATCATTCCTATCGTGATACGTGGCTTATGTCTACACGACGGCAAGGGTCACATCAAACACCTTTGAGAGATATGATTCGTTATTTACCCGAATGTGCTCGATACGCATTCGATAAATTTCTTGTTCAAACAAATGAAATCGATGAAAATGGAAATACGTTCGAACGGATTACATACAATTATAAATATATCGATGATTATTTTGTGTAAGTTATAGAAATTTTCTCATGTTCATTCATTCATTTCGGTTTTTTTTAAAGAAACAATACAAACGAAGTCTATGCTAAAACAAATCGCGAACTTTACCGTAATCATCCGTTTATCATAGCACTTGATGCTAATCATCATACTCTACTCGATCATCCATTTGCACGACAATTAATCAAACGAAAATGGAACTTATATTGGCCATATTTCTATTTGAATATTATCTTAGTTGTACTTCTTTTATTTCTTGTTACATCCAATATTCTTGTTTTATTAATAACAAACAATTTGAAATCATCACAAACAGACATTCGTATATCATCGAAAATCATTCATGTAACGATTGTTATCGTAGCTGGATTGAATCTATTGAAAATCCTACTCGAAATTCTTCTCTATCGTGGTCTACGCGTTCCATTTGTGCAACTATTGGGATTTGTTGCTGATTTAACATCAATTATCGCTTTTCTACCTTATAAAAACACTCAACATATTCACATTTGGCAATGGCAATTAGCTGCACTGACAGTACTTTTTCAATGGTTAAACATAGCTTTTATTCTACGTTCAGTTCCATTCATTGGCAAATGTATTGTTCTATTTCAATCGATACTTATCAATATGCTTTCATTGATGTTCGTTATTCTACCATTATTTATTGCATTTAGTCTTGCAACAAGCATGATCTTTCATAATCATACATCATTTCTAACTCCAATAGATTCATTTCATAAATTACTTGCAATGAATATTGGAGAATTCGATTATGAAACATTATTTTTCTCGAAACCAACATATCCAATAGCATCATTTCTATTCATACCGTTCGTTGCTATAATGACGATTGCTTTTATGAATCTTCTATTAGGTTTAACTGTTGGCGATATAAAAAAAGCTATGGATCATGCTCGATCGAAAGCTAGTAAATGAGATTGATTTTAGTTTTTAAAATTCTTGTTATTTCATTTAGAATCGTATCATATTCGTGAATTGATTTACATCGAAACAACATTACCTACTCGATCTCAATTGAGAAAAAATATAATTGATGAAGAAATTATCAAATATGATCCGAAGGATTTGATCTCAATGAAATCAGAAGAAGAAGAAGAAGAGGAAGAAGAGGAAAATGAAGAGCTAATCAATAATCAACAAAATTCTCAGTCAAAAAAACTTCTTGATATACTCAATATGTTATGTACGCAAGCTACACAAGTGTTAGATAAAGAAAATTCCTATGAACAAATACTGACGCAATTCCTTCAAATTCGTGAAACGCAAACATTAACTACAGACTAAAGACATTGTTTTTACGCTCTGTGTCGTAACAAACGTTTACTTTATTAAAATAAACATAATTTCGAAAATCATTTGTTTTGTTCATTGGTTTACATGAATAGATTCATTTTCTCCGAATATTCAATGTTAAACGGCTAGTAATACAAAAAAAAACACTCAACAATAACCTTGCAGGTTAAGCATTTTCAAGATCACCTTTTTTACGTTTTCTAGTGGATTAAGTGATCGACGATAGATGATTTTTTATCTTCAATAGCGCGTATTTATTACAGGATTCATCAGTGTTCTATCGAATATGCCAAATAAACGAAATACCAAAGTGTAAGACGCATATACTCCCTGTAGACAGACTACATTGTTTCTCTCTTTGTTGTAAAAAAAATGTTTACTTTAGTAAAATAAAAGAATGCGAAAGAATTAAATGTACACACATTTTTGTCTTACATTTTGAAAAGCAAACTGCGAAATTGACAAAATTGTTTCAACAATCGTTTGTTTTGTTCATTGATTTACATCAATAGATTTACGTTCCGTGAATATCCTACAGTTACACTCGAATATTTCTCAGTCGTATGATCATCAAATGAAAGACATTCGACCGTAAAAATAAATCAACAAATACAAAAATTGTTTATTTATATACAGAATTTATCATTGAACAGAATCCTGTGAATCAATGCGAATAGAAATAATTATTTTTCTTGATTGATCTATCAATTCGAATAAACAAGATGTTCTACGATTTCAGTTTGATTATATTGACGTTTTCTGACAACAACAAAAACAGAAAGAAGAGAAATCATTTTTCCATTCCCCATACGTCACACTTCATAGAAGATTGAAATTTCGAAATATTAACTTTCTTCTTGTTTAAGATGAAGAGAAAAACTATGGAAATAAAGGTGAAGTGAGTAAGTGAAAGAGAGCAACGAATTGAAAAAGATTTTCTTGTTTGCCACCTGTCTCTCAATCCTTTCGTAAATCAACAGAACATGCCTGTCATTTGCTTCTACACTTAAACAATCATCGTACGTTTACTCTTTCCAAGTTAAATTATTAAACGGAAATATCAAAGTTATTTTCTTTGTCAATCAATCATGCGTGTAAGTCAAAACAAAGATGAAAGTTTTCATGAAGATTTATTCGTTTTAATTAATGAGTAACGTCCGCGGTAGTATAGTGGTTAGTATCCCCGCCTGTCACGCGGGAAACCGGGGTTCGATTCCCCGCCGCGGAGTAATTCCTTTTTTTTTTCGTCTATATCTGATAAGTACAAAGCTACCGAATTTATCATTATTTTGTCTGATATTCTGATGATTGATTTAGCGAAGAGACTATCAGGATACCAACATATTCGCTAATGTAAATAAATAAATCATCATCATCATCGAAGTCAATCACAGATATTATTAATGTAATAGACTGGAAATCAAATGTCTGTTCGATTCGAAGCTATCAGCCGGAAGTAATAGGAACTCTTATTTTTTATTGATCAATAAGTTTTCACTGAGTAAATTCGAAATTAGGAACAATATACAATTAAACGACCTTCAATTTGCTTTTTTTCTTTCGACATAAAATTTACATATAGAAATATAATTTTCATTTTGTTATTGTTATTGATTGCATCCGATCATTATAAAACAAGAGTAAAAAAGTGCGCCCGGAGAGAGCGAGAGAGAGAGGGGAAGAGAGAAACTGATGAGAAGTTTGAGGGTCACTTTTCAAGAATTATTACAAACGTTCACTTTGATTTACGATGAATACTCTAACATGGTAAGTACTTTCATTGGTTTTTTTGTTTCTATTTCCTTAGACAGTGAATGTTAAATAAACATATCATTGAAGTGTTCATGTGTATATTTGATCGATTTCGAAGGATAGATAAATAGTTCATATCTATAAGTATAGACAAGACAAGAACGTGTTTGTTTTCAAGGATACATTTTAAAAAAAAATAATATTTGAATAAAAAAAGACTATCGAGAGATAATAGATATTATCTAAACAATCGACAATTGTCTAAATATCATCAATCAATCAATAAATGAACGATGAAAATCAAATGACGTAAGCTGTATTAAAGATCCGTGAATTTTTGTCTCTCATCAATAATGTTCTTTGACATAGTTGAAGCAAAAGAAAAAACTCGAATGAGTCGATGAACTCATAACTGATCTGATTACATATTAAAGAAGCTTGTTAAATGTATACAAGAATAACTTTTGCTTTCTTTCTTCGAATTCGAACATTTTATTTAAACTCTAAACATGCAATTAGAACTGTTGGATAAAAGAATCAATCGATAATTATAAGCTTATGTAAGCGATTCTCTTTTTTTCTAGTTCCAATGTTTGTTTTTCATCGGTATTTACTATAGTTTATATAAATGTTTATAAATGCTGAAGAAGAAAAAAATTCAATTGAAAAGTTTTCTTTTTTTCATCTCAAATAAATATTTAACTGGAAGAAAAAACAACCTTGTCTAAACTATAATCAACATTCTTGATTTTTACGAAAAAAAAAATTTTCACTATGATTTGATTTTAGCCTTGAAGGACAGATTCTGTCAGGTGATAAATCCCTCACGATTTAATTCGAAAACATATGTTGTTTGTCATATACTTAGATATATGACTACAATCTGATAGTACAAGCGTATTAGACCTTCAATATTTTCGTCGCGTGTGTACAAACGACTAGACATTGACTTCCCCTCTTTCCTTCTTTCTCCTCTTCGCTTATTGCTGAGTTGAATTTTGTTTCTAGGCCAATCGACATCCGCTTTCTACTAGAGAATATATTTCTCCGAACAAAATGGGTGTCTATCAACAGTGTCATCCGAAGAAATATCCATATTCCTCATTATCATCATCATCAACAGCTACGACAACAACAACAACAGCAAATCGTCTTCTAAATTTTTCTATTCCATCAACATCAAGTTTTTTCTACGATAAAAACGATGTTTCCCATTCAAATACAACTACCGAATTGAATCCTCTACGTACAAAAAAATCTCCATTTATGGCATCATCAATTACAGAAAACCATTTTCTCAAAGTTCTTCCATGTATCCGTCGTTTATTTATGTTATTTAATTCAATCTGTCCAAATATCTATCGTATACATTGTTCGGATTCATTGAAAACTCTTCAAGAATTATTATGTTTAATCGAAGAGTATCTTCAGATTGTACCACCATTGACAATTTCACCGAAAGATTTACTATCGAATGATGATTATTTCGATGATTTTCTCGATTGCGTACGAGCTCAACCAAAACAATATTCATTTCCTAAACGATATGCATCATTGATTCAACCGGAAATCCGCTGTTTCGGCCAAGGAATTCATAGTTGCAATCGTCGAAATCAACTCAACGAACGACTTGTTTTCTGTTTTGAGCTGACAACAACATTTTATGATCGATATTTCTATTCTGTTGATGTTATTATCAACGATCCGAAGCAAAATCGCGTATCTAATAATATACAATTGATAAATACATACGACCATGGCTATACGCGATTGTATTCTTGTTCATATAAACCAATGAATCATTCGGGAAACTATCAAATCTCATTTGTTTACAATCATATGCCAATAAACACAGAACCATTTGCTGTTTTCATACGAAATCCTTCTCAAGATAAAGAACTAAATATCCAAGGTAAAACTAATTATTATTTTCATCTATTTTGTTATTCTCCAAGGATTCCTCTCTCTCTCTCTTTCTGATAAAGATTCTCGACAGAAATCTGTTATTTCGAGTACTTTTTTTTCATGATTAATCATTCCTACCGAATGAATACATTATTCTAATAGTTTGCAATTGACATTTTTCTATTATGAATGTAAAATACCGAGAGATACAAATTTTGCTTTTCATTATTTCTCAACATGAATGATGTCTCATCAATAGAACCTCCTCGATTCGAATTGGAAGGTGATGGTTATTCGAAAAAAGTGACCGTTAATTCCATTGCACGATTTCGTCTTCGAACACGATCATCAATTGATCAATTTTCTCTCGAAATTCTCGATCCATATGGACATCCGATTGTTGTACAACGTCGTCAACTCTCATCTGATCTACTCGAATTAACCTATCAACCAATGTCAATTGGTGAACATAAACTATCGGTTTCATTTGATAAAAAACTTCAACAACAATTCGTCATTCATGTTATTCATGATGATACAGATACAGAAATGAAATTGAAAACATTCGGACCTGGTCTCGATCGTGCAATTGTTGGTTTACCAACTGAATTCTATGTTGATCTTAATCAACAAAACATTGCTAATCACAATTCAATACAATTCTCTCTTGAACCATCCTATCAAGCAGAGATTGATTATGAACAACAGATGGCAACTGTTCGTTACATACCATTGAAAGAAGGCGACTGTCCAATACATATTCTTGAATATAATCGAGATATTCCACATTCTCCATTTATTGCACATGTAACTCAAGTACCAATGGGAAATGAGAAACCGAAAATCTTCGTTACCGATCTCACTGAACAGATTATCCTTCATCGACCTATCGAATTTCAAGTAAGAGCTTTCCTTTTCTCATTCATCAACAAATAAAAACATTCATTCTCACAGATTCGAGTTGATCATCCATTCGCTGATCCAACTCATACACTTCACGTTGAAATCATCACTGCTGAAACAAGTCCCAAAATTTCTCTGCAACGTCATGATGCATCGTCTTATACTTGTTCGTTTATTCCGACTAGTCTAGGTCGACACATGATTTCTATTGATTATGCTGGTATAGTCGCCGAAAATAATCCATTTACATGTGAAGTTATTCAAGAAAAAGATATTCAATTAACTGGTCCAGCAATGACAAATCAATGTTTAACATTAAACGAACCGACACATTTTTATTTTAAATTAAAAGATTTTCTTTCCGAATCAACGCTCGAAAATCCTCTTACATACGAAAGTGGTTACAGTTCAAATGAAGAAACATCGACAACAACAAATTCATCAACGGACACGTCTTCTCAACAACAACAACCAAAAGAAAATCTTCTTGATGAATCCAATTATCGTGTAACGATTACTGACAGTCACGGAAATGTTAAATCGAATGTTTCAATTAAAAATCATCAAAATCAAAATACAGACAATGTTCGCGTTGATTTCACACCGGACGAACAAATTCTATACATTAATATTTCTTGTACTTGGTAGTGTTTTTCTTTCTAACAAATAAAATTCATATAGAAAAAGAACAGAACAACATATCTCTCTCTCTCTATCTGTGACACGTTAATTAATCAAAGAGAACATCAACTTGTTCTCTTTCCTCTCGTGTATAGTGAGCTTATCGATATCAAACAATTACATCAATTAATGTTTTTGATAACATGCAATTAATTGATATTGGTTTGTTTTATTGATGTGATTTTATTCAATACTTATATATTCGTAACTCGTCTTTCGAGTTAACCATCAGTTGACAAACTAACAATTCAAAACAAATACATTCTCTACTAAATCAATAAACATGAGGTAAGAATATTTAACTAAATAGAATAAACAATTTGTTTATGTTTTCGTGTTTTTTTTAGCTGTGCTACATTCGAACCACAATCAACTTCAACACCGAAAAAACTTCATTCAACTTTATTAATTCCAAATTTATGTTCAACACCACGACCTGATCATGTCCGTTATTCATTATCCAAATGTGCGCCGTTACCTGTCTTCTCTTCAACACCACAAGAGAAAAAAATTAAAAAATCATTCGCACCCAATATTCATCGATTAATTTATCCAACAGCGATGCCAACTACTCATCCAGTAAAAGTCTGGGTTTTGTAAATCATTTCTTCGCCTGTTCATTTTATTTTTTTTGTTGGTTTTAATTTAATAATAATAAATTATTTATTCTTGAAATTTACTTGTGAATCTATTGGCGCTTTCAGCTGTTTTTTTGAGTGAGATAATGAGGATAGTGGTAATTTTGTGTTTTGTTGAATTTCCATTTGACAGTTTTTCGACGAAACAGAAATTAAATTTAGTTTAAATGTGAAATCTTTGTTTCGGTGCAAACGAGATGGTCCCGTATTTTCTTTTGATAGTTTTCCGTCAGATGAATTATTTCAGTCGACGGTTATCAACTCGACGAAAGGTTGTGAATTAATATTATCAACTATTGACAAACGAGTAATATTTGATTTAAAGGAATTTTATTTACAATGTGACTTGAAGTGGGATCGTGGAAGATATTTGAATGAGATTCCTGTCTTTCGAAGTAATTGTGCAGTGGATGAGAAGCACGATCGATGTGCAAGGCATACGCCAACGAATGTATTGTTTATTACGGATATTGTAACCGAAGCAAAGGAGATGTTAATAAGATAAGAGATATTTGGAATGGGAACTGAAGATATTGAAATTGATGATCGAGAGATGAATCCATATCCTGTATGAGTAGAATAAGAGAAGCTATTTTGATGATTGTATTTAAATGATAGTATGCCCGGTATAGAACACGTGGTGCTAAAAGTGTATATTTGGTGTTTATGAATAAATTTGATGAATATTTGAAAATGATGTGTAGGTAGGACGTGAATTTTGTTAGAGAATGTTTGTAAAAATTGTATAAAGGTATACATTCGTGAATGAGCCAGATGGTCCAGAAAAGATTTGCAAGTGGCCAAAAGTTTTCTTTAAGCATACATCACAAAGACGAAGTGGATCAGCGACTCCTGCGGGACGTGGCTGGTCTTGGGTATGTTGTATGTATTGAGCTGTGTATTAAAATAGTTCATAAGTTCGTTGTGAATGTTGGAAATAGATTATTATCCAGCGGATACAGAAGATCCAGTCGATTATCGAATGATTGATCCCGCTCTTTTTTTTGTGTTACGTTTTTAAATAAATGTTCGTGTTAAATGCAAAGATTTTTTTCGTTTTCTTATTTGTTCGATTGATTTTGTGTAGGAAAACTGAAATTAAATTTACGTTCAATGTCGAATCATTGTTTCGATGCAAGAAAAATGGGCCTGTTTTTCATTTCACAACTTTCCCATCCGATCAATTATTCAATGAGACTATTTCGAATTCAACACGAGATTGTGATTTAATTTTAATGCCATCATCCGATCGTGTTATACTCGACATCAATTATTTGCTCATACGTTGTTCATTTCATATTTCGTCTTGGGGTGATTATGTTAGTGAAGTAGGATTTTTCAAATCGAATTGTACGAAAAGTGATCGATGTTCAACATCGATGCCGAGAAGCGCAATTGTAGCTCGAGATCCTGAAGAATGGACGAATTCGAGAAGAGAACTTCAAATGTCAATCAATGGACGTGGAACAGAAAATGTATCCATAGGTGATCCTGATCAATATTCATATGCTGTAAGTGAATCAAGATTGTGCATGATTTGGGAATTTGTTTCGTGTTCGAAGTCGCTCGAACATGGTTATAAAACTAATGGAGAAAGAAGATATTATCTGAGTTTTAAAATAGATTATCAACGAAATTTGAGTATGATGTGTCGGTTTGTTGATCGATTTTCATTTGTTGAGGGTGTTGGGAAATGATAAGTATTTTCGAATTTAGCTACAGATATATCAATGATGTGAACAAACATCCTGTTTGTAGCTGGTGGACAATTTTCGTTCCATTTTATCCACAAAAACGTTTTGCATCGACAAATTTCGATGAAGATGGATGGTCATGGTTATGTTGTACGTGTCAATCCTCATTCTCGAATACAGTTTCTTAGTTTTGTATGAATAAAGATTATTATCCGGCGGATATCGAGACTTCGACAGACTACGAAATGATTGATCGAGCGGTAGGTTACATTATCTAGTTTATATACAAATCGGAATTCTAGCTGTCAGATTCGAAAAAACTCATGCCAACAAAACGTCCTCAATTGTGCGTACATTCATTGACTTTATTTTTCTATAAATATACGCATTTTTCAGTACAATTCATACGAACAATTCAAATAAGTCTGCTGAAAAATTAGAAATGACTTCGAATGAAAATAAATCGACATCATCATCTCTGGTCGTCCTTCTAATTATTGTTGCAATTGCCGGTGGAATATTTTGTCTATGTCGAAGTCGATCATCGGACGAATCTTCCGATTCAGATGAAAATCTTGACGATGATATTGACTAGAATCAAATCCCGCGTTAATATCTATTCTTGATAAAATGTTTTTTCTTGTTTTTTTCAATTTAATTCCCTTGAATTTTTGCACACAAACCACTGAGATCAAATTTTTCATTCGAAACGTTCCGACACTTTTTCGTTGCGAAAAAGATGGTCAATTATTATATTTCAACCAATTTCCAACCAATGATGAGCTCATTCAAGCAAATTCTTCTTGTGATTTCATTCTGCCAACACAAGATCAATGTGTTCATCTCGAAATCGAACAATTACGGTTCGGTTGTCGAAATCATGTTGATACAACTCGAGCATGTAATCATTTGGTTTTCAAAACATCGTGTTATGCAGATCGAGCAACGAGTTTACCATTGTTTATGTCGAGAATCTTCACGGAATATAGCCAAGATGATATTGATATGACCCGTGTGGAAGTTAATTTTCTTCTGTCGGAGAGTGTTTATGAAATTGTCGATCCAAAACTGAATACTTGGGTTCAGATGCGTTCATTGGAATTAGATTGGTGTTGTAAAATGAAGACGAAAAATTACTCAATGAATATGAACGAAATTCGAACGAATCAAATTGTTTTCGAAGATAGAGAAAATAACATTTTAAATATGATGTGCGAGTGCGTTGATGGATTATTTTTTGCAAAGATTTTCATATATAAAAGACGTGCTATTTTTTTCTTGATATTCTTATATTGTGAACATGTCATCGACAACGAGTAGAACAAATATTTTACTTTGGCATGAATCAATTCCAGTCAATGATTATTTGTCATGGATTTGTTGTGTGTTTGCTATGATTAATTCGATTTTCTTTTCAATAGAAATTCTCTTTAGATTATTATCCACCGGAAAGTGAAGATCCATTAGATCATAATATAGTTTATAAAGCTGTAAGTTTGATTGATACCCGAAATAAATCAAAATTCACCGTTTTGTTATTAAAAAAAGGTTCAACAGTATGAAAAAGAAAATCCCGATGCACCTCCAATCATGTGTGTTGCATTTCTAAACTTTTAGTTATATAGATTTTGCTTCTTTTTTTGTCTTCAGAAAATTCCGTGCAAGTCTATCAGCAAAAGATTTGTCAAAACATTCACCAGCAAGTCTTGTGGTTTTCTTATTAGTTTTGAGTATTTGTGGATATTTTTGTTGTTGCAAAAGAAAATCGAAAGATAAATCAATGAACAATGATGATCAATCATCTGAAGAATCCGGTTCATCTCGAGAATCATTCGACGACAATTCTTTTGATTAAATCAGTTTTTTTTTCTACATCGCAATATGAAGAAAACAAATGCCGAACGCAAACGTGTGCCGATTTTTTTCACGATTGATCGAGAAGGAACACAAATGTTAGTCGTTGTTTTTTTCTTCCTCCTGTTGGTTTTTTTACTTTACGCGCGCTTCGAGAACATTCGTGAATATTCATCATTTTAAATTCTTTTTCTCTCTCTCTCTGTTGTCAAACTATAAATACTCGTGCAACGAGTCAAAAAGGCCTTCAGATATTTTTCAATCGACAATGAATAGCTTCAATATATTTCGAAACGATCCCTTTTTTTCGGGAATCGATATTCCACATGCATTCGCACTTGAATATCCATCGAATTCCGATGCACGCGATCGTCGTATCTCGAAACGCGAACAACAAAGCAATCGACAACAAGATTTAGATATATTTCAAAATCCATTTGCTCTCATGCAAAATATGATGAATGAAATGCAAACAACTATGAATAGCCATCAATTTCAAGGACAAATCGGTGAAGGCGTTGGATTTAGTTCGGCAACAGTTATGAGTATGGATCGAAGTAATGGCGGTGAACCACGAATATTTCAAGCAACATCAGAAAAACTACATGGTCCCGAAGGTTTCGAACGAACACGAAAAGCAGTTCGAGATACAGGTCGTCATATCGAAAAAATGGAAATTGCACATCGACTTGGTCAACGTGGACATCGAATAACCAAAGAACGTGATCCTAATACAGGACATTTATTAGAAAATCGTGAATTCGATCATATTGACGATGAAAATGAATTCGAACGTGAATGGTTCAATCGAGCGGATAAATTTGGCTTGAAAAATCTTCATGGCAACAGTTTTAACTCATCTGATAACAGATTACTACAGAGTCCACAAGCATTTCAACGACTTCGTTCACAATCGCTTGAACCTCGTCGTTTAGCAATCGAACAAAAAGACCGACGAAAAAAATAGATCTACACTTGTGTATATACAATGTTTTTACTTGAATGAATAAATATTTTCAAGAAAAGGAAGAAAAACTCGCTTTTATTTACTTTTAAGTACGAGTATCACTGCAAAATACGAAAATAAACTAATATATGTATGATGATGATGATTCAATATCTAGTGAATAAACCAAACACTCGAGAAAATCAAATGCAGTTGTTATAGCAAAGAGACAGAAACAAAACGGAAAATGATAACTACTCTAGAGTCGAGTAATTGAACAGTTCTTTCAAGTGGATTTATGCTGAACGAACAGGTTGAACGGCTGTTTTGACTGCTTGAGGTGTAGCAGATCTTTAAATCAAACGGATTAACTCATTCAAAATTAAATCCGATATTTACTTGTATTTGATATATCGTGCCAATTGTACTAATTGTGCACATTCGTTGGCGAAATGACAAGCAAACAAAAGTCGATTTTTTGGTTTTACTTGAAGTGCGAAACGCATAAATAACATCGAATAAAAACATAATGCTAAACGAAAAATCCCACAATCAATGTCAATCTACTAATCAAAATGAATTCGACTAACCAACAGTCATTTTAGGACTGATAATCTCCGGATCTTTCTTCAAATCAGCTACAGCTGCTAATGGTAAACCCCAATTAGCCACTACCAATGAATAGAAGAAAAAAAAACATACATATATCGTTTATCAATAAATAATTCTTACCTGGACCCCAGAAATGCTATTTTATATTAAAAAAACAGAAAAAATAAATTCATTTATCGACAAATCAGATTTTCTAATCTTACCGTGCTACAAAAAAACAAAATATGGAAAATAATTATTTTTAGTTTTAAAAATAAGTTACCTCATCAAATAATCTCGCATTTCCTTGCTTTTCAATTGTGCTAAACCGCGGCTAATTAATGATGCCATCTTTATTCAAGACCAGCTTTTGATAAAATCCGAGATAGAAAAGATCGAGATCTGAATTAAAGATATTGCTTTGTTTTTGAGGAGTCAGAAAATAATAAGAAGAAAAATAATGTCGCAATGCTATTTGCTAGTCTCCGAAACCATCGAGACAGAAATCGAGTGATTTTAAAGCGACACCTATTTAGTAATTTAATACACCTGCGTCCTAGCATCGATGCAGCATTCAATCACGTTTACTCTTGTCTTATGTTCATGAATTCATATAATCGTCATTTTTAATCATTTAAAAATTGAATTATAATTTGCTTATTATCGTTTCATGTTTTTAAATGAAGAAACCAAGAATTATATGTATTCTCAGGTACTCATTAAAACTAAAGAATGTTTCTTATCGATTGATTCATTTTCAATTTACAAATGTTTTCTCTCGTCATTTTGATAGATTGCAATAAAAATAAGAAAAAGAAAAAAGACAAGAAGTAACAAGTATTGCTAGAATAAGTTATTAAATTGCATGTTGTTCGTTTTTTGAACTCCCTCGTGTATTTAATATCTCAAGTTCTCGTATTGTTCGTTTAGATGCTAGATTTTTTGAGTATTAATTCTCGCATCAATATATGAAAGAGACCGAGAACGAGAGAGAGAGAAAGAAATAAAATGAGAACGAAAGAGAGAAGGTCAACATTCATTTCGTTATACACACATATGAGTTCAAGATCACTTGTTTTTTTTCGTAAACGTTTACCAATCTTTGTGCGTATGTAGTCATAGCATAACTTACATACCAAACAAGAGACAGACAGAGAGAGAGAGAGAGAAACCGTTCATTCTCTATTCTTCATTTTTTTTGTACATCTAACAATAGCAAAAAGAGATGAACTCGAAGCACTTATATTCTTCTCTTCTTTCGTAGTATGTATATGCTCATATATACATAAACTTGAACATAACAACGTTGTCGAGGTGGCGGTATTATTGACAATGTCTTGATTGAATCGAAGAGTGCAAATAAAAACAACGACATATTTTACTACTATAGGTATCGTGTATGTTTCATTTCAGTTCGTCGAATTATTATTCTCTAGTTAGTTCAATGATCAATTATTAAAATTCATTTATTTTTCCTTCAGTTTTTGCATAAAACGGAAATCGAATATAAATACTACAAGTAGTTTTTCATTAGGGAAAATAAAAACAAGGGAAACGAACACATATTGTTCACGAAAACTGACATAATCACTGGATACACATTAAATAAGTAATCTGTTCTGCGGATTTTGTTCAGATCATTAGTTTTCTTTCTTAGTTTCTTGTTCTATATTATTTGTTCATACATGACTATCGTAATTGTCAAGGACTTAGCAAGCATGGTTGTTGTCGTTGTCATCCTTTTCCTATAATCTGCTTTATCCAACCAAAGAACGGCAAATAAATTGAAAGTTCTCTTTATCATCGTCTTCGTCTTCTTCTGCTTCTTTTTCCTTTTCTTCTTCGTCTTCTGTTTTTCTCCTTCATGTTGTTTTCCGAAAATATAGAACCGGAAGAAAAGGAAGAATTATAGAGAGCAAAAAAATAAGTTGAGAAGAAAAAGATGAAGAAACGAGTTAGAGTAAGAAAAAATCTTGATCGAAAACAAGAATGAAGAGAAAGAAAGATAAAGCAAAAGAATGCACAATACGGTTCATTTAAGTTGAATCAAGTCGACAGGCAGTGCTATTACAGAAAAATAACGTGACTTTGTTAAAAAAAAAGAAAAAACAATTCTCTTCTCTGTTTCTTCTTTTTCCTTTTTGTCTATTTTTTTTTGAGCGAGCAATACAAAAGTTCTCACGCATTATTATTTCCTCCCGTTCTTCGTGAAAAATAAGAGTAAAAAAAATAGCGTCACTACGTCCGTTCGTTCGTGGTAATTGAATGAACGACATATGCATTGGTAGTGAAGATGATGTTGACGTTGGTGCTTGTCTCATAGTTTATTCTTCGTTTTTTTTTCTTCTTCTTCTGTTTCTTCTTATTTTATCGACGTAAAAAATATATTGTTGAATTTTGGTGAACTCGATTACGACAGTTCTTTCTTTTGCTTTGTGTTAGTCGAACCGATTATTTTACAGATTGGAAAGACGATATTCGATCTTTCTTTTGTTTTTTTTTTCGAATATCTGTAAATTGGTCGTGAAAGATCATATTTTAGATTATCTTATTTTAATCTTCTTTCATCCATTTTTAAATTTATCATGGATACAGGAAGTGGTGATAAATCGAATGCAGACAATGATCTATATTTACCTCAAACGGACTCATTTTGGGAGGTAAAAGATAAAAAACAAAACGAACAATTGCATTTTGATTTTTGTTTATCTTTATTTCTCGATTAGATGGGCAAATACAATCGAGTAGTAAAACGATGTGATGATGGCAATAAACTAACAACCGATCTGATGAGTTTAATCAGCGAACGAGCTGAACTCGAGAAAACATTTTCTAAAATGCTTAAAAATTGGTCAAAAAAATGGTCGGATTATGTTGCTAAATGTATGAGAAAAAAAACGACCGATTCTTTGTTGTTATTCTAATTGACTTCCTGTTCTATTCTTTGTTTTTAAAGCACCTGAATTCGGTTCAATAGCAGCTGCGTGGAAAGCAATCATGGGCGAAGCTGATGCGTCCGCTGAAATGCATCAAACCGTTCACGATGAACTACAAAATGAAATCATACCGGCAATAAAATCATGGCAAAAAACTAAATATGTTAAATCAATGATGAGCATTAAACCAACCAAAGATTTCGACGAAGATTTTAAACGCGTTAGTAAATTGTTTTTTTTTTGTTGTTGTTTCAACAATTCACAAATTTCTATCTAGGCACAAAAACCATGGGCAAAATTATATGTTAAAGTTGATAAATATAAGCGTGATTATCATACGGCAACTAAAAATCTTAAATTAGCCGAATCACAAGATAATAATCCGAGAGTTGATGGAACTATTCCTCAAGATCAAGTAGCAAAACGAACGAAAGAAAAGAAAATCAAAGTTCAAAGATGATTTTTTTTTATATTTAGCGAGCAAAAGTAGCTGAAAAAGCCGAACGTTTTCGAAAAGAAAAAGAATCAGTCAAAGTCAAATATGCCGAGGCACTTCAAGAACTTAATCGTGCAAACCCAAAATACATGGACGACATGAATGAAGTCAGTAGTTTGATTTATTCATGACAAAAACGAATATCTGCATATTTTCTTCTAGGTCTTCTTGCGTTGCCAAGCATTTGAAAAGGATCGTTTGACAAAATTTCGCGAATTCTTAGGTGCAACTGAGAAATGTCTTGATCTTAGTCAACGTTTACAGTTCGTTTCGAACGCAAACCAAACGATATCAATTCTTTGTTTTCAATTTAGATCACCTATCTTTCAACAATTTTCTCAAACAATTAAAAACAGTGATCCTGATAAAGATCTATCATGGTGGTCGGATACGTATGGTGCCGGAATGAAAATGAATTGGCCAATATTCGAGGTAATTTTCTCTAGACGATCTCTTTCGCTCTTCCTACTTATCGGTGCTTTCTCTTTCATTGATTCTCTGCCTCTCGATGAGTTGCTCTCTCTCTTTTTTTGCTACAATGGTGTCACCCTTACCACTCCTTAGGATGCAACAAATCTAGTTGATTATCAATCATCAAATCGCTTTTCTTATTGTTCTCATGATGTATTCATCGGTTCTAATGTCTATCATCGTCGACAACTAGCACATTTTGTTAGTCAAACAAGTGCCACCGTTGCACATGATACACGTTTATTGGTTGTCGATTCGTATGCAACAATTCGTCGATCGATGCGACGAACTGCTGCTGTTGTAACACGCGTTCGCCGAGTACATATCAAGCGTGATGTAGATGTTCATTCTCCATAGAATTAGATTACTACTAACATAGTTCTGCTTGTCTTTCTCTCTCTCTCTCTCTCTCTCTCGTGCACATTTACTGATAACACAAAAACAAAACAGAAAATTAATCTTATTTTTCCTTCGTATTCATATCTAACTAACAAACATTGACATTAAATTCGTGTTACAACGCATATTATTAATTAGATTTGATATATTTCTTCTTTTCAGGAATATACTGAAGCTCATCGAACATTATCTCGACGTGCTAAAGGTGACATTGAGAAAGAAAATCAAGTCGTTGTTACAGCTATTCGTTCGAATAATAATAATAACAATGGATTAACAAATACTGCATCTGTTGATAATCGGTTGTCAACAAAGTAAGAAAACAACAAAGAGTTTTTCTTCTTTTTCTTCTTTATATTTGACATTTGACGGTAATAATTATTTTTTTCATCTGTCAGTAATGCGGCGTTTAATGAAGAAAATGATTCAACACCTGCTTCGCCCTACATGGGCTATCATCAACCGGCATCAGCACCTGCTGATGCATCACCCGGTTGGGCACCAAGTTCTTGGTCTAATGAGTACGCTCTCGTTGTTGAATATTGTCTTGTACATTCGTGTTTAATAATCTTTTTTTTTTCGTCAGAGAAACAAAACTAAGAATGTCGCATTGTCTTTTCTTTCCTTTTAATCTCATTTATTCTTTAACCAATTCAATTCATGTTTTATTAAAGAGCAATGGGACTCGATTCAGTGACCCATTCGAATCTTAGCTGTTTTTCTCGAGATTAAAATCATAAGACAAAAACTAATTTATTCCATTTTTTAACCGAATCGTTGTTGTTACTTATTTTAGTAGCTATGGAGCAAATAATAACACAAGCAATAATGGATATTCATCAATGCCTAGTTATCCAACAAATCCTATGCAAACCTATCAACAACAACAATCGTATCCGCCAGCAGCTAATCCATTCCATGATGACGAAGATGTGAATACTACCGATTCAGCGCCATCGTCATATCAACAATATCAACAATCGCCTATTTCGGCAGGTAGTTCGCCGTTTGATAGTAGTGCGGGCGTAAGCGTTCGAGCTCTTTATGATTATGATGCACAAGAGAATGATGAATTATCATTTAAACAAGGTAAATTTAATTTGTCAAATAAGAATTAATATTGTTGTCTGTGTGTGTTTAGGTGATGTTTTTACAAAAATAGAAGATGAAGATGATCAAGGTTGGTGTAAAGGACGTCTTGGAGATCGCGTTGGTCTCTATCCAGCAACATATGTCGAATCTATTTAAAGAAAATTCATTTTCAACAACAAAAAACAATCTCATTTATTTTCTTTGTCGTAAATTGATTTATTCGTTTCTCTTGCTTATGCACACCTTGTCCATCATTGAACAGTAGTCGAACCCGAATATTCCAAACATTTCACGTACATAATCGTATCCATGCATGTCAATATGTATTTTAAGAACTATTCCCTTGTGGTGTTTATATTTGTGTGTGCCTTTGTTTGATTCCATATGTGTATTTTGCAGCAGTTTTTTTTGTAGTTGACATCGAAAAGAAATCAATATTTGTACAAAATAAGAAGAAAACCCATGTTCCTCATTTTCTTTTTATTTATTGTTATCAAAACAAAAAACATTGTATAGTTATTTTAACCTGTTTTCTTTCTTTCTTTCATTCTTTCTTGTCGTTGGCTAGCATGTATAATATATGCTTTTTTCCTAGACTTGATCTTTGTTCTTCTTTTCTAATACTTGCATTTCGTTCTACATTTTATCTATTGTGTTCGAACATTTTGTCCTTTTTTGCGTACATGAATAAGAATCAACAAAATATAAATACTAATGTATAATTCAATATGATGCATGATATTTAATTAGACATTCAAGTAAAAAAAACAACCATCTAGCCTTTATCATTTGATTTACTCAGTGCTCTCAGACAAAAAAAAACGATTTTATTTGCAAGAGTATTCTTCAAGAATCTGTTACAAAATCAGTAACGAAGACAATGAGGGTGTACATTAGATAACAAATAATTGAAATTCTGAATACTGTACAAAATTACCTTCACCTTGTTTGTGCTGAACTAATAATCGATAGCTCGAATATCGAATTGTGTTGTTCGTAATCCATATAACTTTGCCGAAACTATATCGGTCAGGATCAATATCAAGACCGCTTGTACCATTATAAATTAACGACCAACTTGACCCATAATTCAATAATGATGAAAGTTGATTGCTTCCTTCAATCGTTATCATCTTCGGATCGCGTAGTCGATAACTATTAGGTGTTTGAAATCGAAAAGCAATGAGTAATGATGGTTCTCTTTGTAAACTGATATAGAGACCAGTATTTTCTCCACAAGTAATGTTAGTACCACCTACAGTAGCATTACATGTGCCAAAGCCGACATATTTAGTAGAAGAAGATTGATCAAATGCTTTTGATGGACCTTGGTCTGGTGGGTAAGACCCAACACTTAAACCTGATACTGAATCCTGACTATCACCACCGATAGTTGTATTCCATATTCCATGAATAGTATCATTTGAGCTTGATAATTTTAATGAACCTAATTTGAGACAAATGATATTTAAATATACTATTGAATAAAGACTTACTGAGCGATTTATTTGTAAAAGTTAATGTTGTTATACTTAAATTTTTCGGTATCACACGAAGTACACCTTGATCAAGAGGAACTGAATAAAGTGCGCATTGTTGATATGTTTCAAAATAAGTAGCGGTAAGACACATGTCATTGTTGTAACATTCGCAAGCGCATTTCATTAAAGTATCGATGTATGAAATGTTTTCGATGTTCAATTGAATATTGTTCACTGTAAATTTAGAGTTTGTATAGACAGAGAGTGCTAATGTATAAGGAATAAACACTATGGTTAACGGGTAGAACATAATTGAAATGTTCTTTTTGATGCGTCTGGTATATAAATGGCAATAAAAAAAGATGCACTTTTAGTTACAAATAGGACTTTAAACATTCAGTTTTTGAATAATGGAGAAAATCATTCTTATTCTTGAGACTTTATTGCATTTATCAATTATTATCTTGATGTCACACTCATTGTCACTCTCAAATTTAAAATATTTATTTTATTAATATTTTATTTTTCTATTGAAGTTATTCACTAATACAAATTTTATTTCAAGACTACCAAAAAATAGAAGATATTCTTAGTTATGAACTTTTTTTTGCGTTATAATGTTGATGATCACGCATCAACTGATACGACGGGTCCATGAAATGGGCAAAATGACGACGATAATCTAGTTAAAAGAAAAATATTGTTTTTTGTATTTCGAAATCTTGTTCTTTTTTTTTACTTTGAAAATAGTTGACTTGAGCTTGGTAAACATCAGTACTGATATTCATGCGATCAGCAAGTTGACTCATCCAAGCCGGTGAACTATCAACTTTTAATTCAACATAAACAGTTTCATTCTGCTCCAGAGGACTTTCAGATACGTGCAAAGTAACTAAAAAAGACTCTCAAATACTATTTAAAAGTTCTTGTAAAAATTTTTACCGATTTCTTCATCTCGTTTCTGTCGTCTTATTGGACAAAATCGTTTACAATCGCGTAAAAAACGAAAATAAACAAAGTTTTCAATATGATTTGTCGATCGTTGACAACGTTCATAGTTCGTATCGTAGAACCAATTTGTCCAAAAACGATTTCGATTTTCAACTGAAAACAAATCGATTCTATTAAAACTAAACAAACAAAATATCTCACTTGTATAAAAACGTCGAAAATGACAAGAACTATTTCGACAGTTGGTAACCACTGGATAGCACACCTGATCTTTCTTCTACGTAGAAAAAAAAATAACAAAATAAACCACATCGAAAACAATCGTGTACATACTCGACATATATTTACTTTTTGACATACACCAGATGAATTATTTCTTATTGTTAGACCGTAATGAAATAAGAAACTAAGTAAAATCAATTGTACAAACATCGTTGTTCGTCTTCTTGTTTTTTTTTGCTATTTTATTTTCAAGACCAAACAGATTCTTGGCATGCAAAAGCAATAAATAACAAGGGCCGTATCTCCGGAACCAAGTGTTTCGACTCGAGTCAAATCGGTCATGTTCGTAATTTAATTACTGACAACGATTGATAAGATCGTGTCGATGAGGTTATGGTTAAAGATACATAGATATTTATTTCGTCGAAAAGAAAAATGTTATTTACAGAGAAAAGCAAAAGAAAAAAGATCAATGACTAAGAATAAAAAAAAAACTCTATTCAATCGACAGTAACATGCATACGTATATGAGTGAGATTTGGTGGTCGTTGATTTTCTGTAATACTAACTTGAACTATTCGATCGTCATAATCATTCAGCAGATTTTGTTTAACTGGTTTCGGTCCGATCGATTGAATCATATTGACACTTGATAAATATAAACGTGCACATGTATTCGACAGAGATGTAAGATCAAGCATATCATGAATATGAAATAATCCTCCATGTGGTGATGGAGGTGGTGAGAGACAGAGTATTTGTCGAAACAAAGCGTAGATATCCGTAATCAATATCGGTTGATTGATATGACCTTTTTTGAACAATGGACCATGTGCTAAGAATGCAGTACGCATTGAAAGATGTCGAGGATCATCACTATGATCGGCTAGTACTATATGAATTCAAAGGCAAATAGATCGATAGGTTTTTGTTATTATTTGAATTACTTGGTGGTGGACAGTTATGTTCATTTTCTTGGCAATAGAGTGAATTTTGTTCGCTAGTATATGAAAAATAGAATTTTTCTTTTGCAAAAACAATGATTGCTGGTGGTTTTTTTGGATCTTTTGGTAGACGAAGTTTAGGTGATAGATCTGGTTGATCATTCGAATAGATATCCATTTGAGTACTACCAGCTCTTTGTAATTCATTGATTATAAAATGATGATCATACTCTTCGAAAAAAAAATATTTGTAAATAATGGAAAAAAAAGAGCTAAAAATAAAACCTGTTTTAGGATAAATAACTAAACTAAAACGTGTTCCACTGTAACGTTCAGTTTGCCTAGTTAATTGCGTTTGTGATATGATATTGTGTACATGAATCGGTTGTCGACAATCAATTGTTTCAACACCATGATCGCCAAGAACGATAAGATTAACTTGATGTTTCATTGTAAATGCTAGTATACGTCCAATTAATCGATCGATACTCAACATTGTTCGACGAATATGATCCGAATTCATACCATAACGTGTAAATGTTGTAAATGGTTCATCAATATACGACATGATTAAATTTGTTCGATCATTTTCATTTTCTAAACTTGTAAATATTGATGTTAAATGTCGAACTAATCGTTGTAGAGACATTCGACTATTTCGAGAATATAGTTCAAGTATTTCCGGTTGTTTTTTACGACCTGAACGTAGATTTTCATATAATGAATTATTTGCATCTTTATCGAACCATGGCCAATGTAATAATTGCGTATGACCTCCGACATGCTCGTTTAAAACAGGAATTGTTTCGACAAAGTCACGTCGTGCATGATGTTCAACATGTAGACCTGATATAAGGCTAAAAATATTTGTCTGACTTCCGCCAAACTCTGATTCAACCCAAAGAGCACGCGAACCTGTCGATGATAATCGTTGAAAGTTCGGCAAATGAGAATATGTATACGGTAAATCCCATCGAAAGCCTTTTAAACATAGAACAAAAACTAATGGTCGTTGTTTAATTGATGATATCAACAAAGTTCTTCCGAAGAAGAGAACTATATAGAAAAGATACTTGACAGAAGACATTGGTTTCGACAAAATGATATTGTCTCGACCTTTGTAGGTTCAAGTAGAGAGATAAAACACATATACACACAAGCACAAAAAAAGAAACGACAAGTCCTTGTTATTCAATTATCTTATTCGAGAACAGATTGATTGAAGTTTCAAGCGACGATATATACAAATCTAGAAATAAATTTTCTAGACAGATCAATTCTTCTATCAATCTTTGCTTAACACTTGTTGACATTGTTCAAGAAAACATCATACGTCATATTCAAGGATATTAATCTCAACAGGGTTAACTATCTAATAGAATTAGCCAAATAAATAAACACTACGAAAATCTAATATCAAATCAGATCAATATGTGATTTATCAAAAGAAAACGCGACATGACTTGTCGAGAAATTCAATATTTTAAAACATTTACTTAATGAAAACTTTTATCATGTCGATGACTTCCTACGTATATGCAATCTGATTTTCTCAAGGCATATAATTACATGTTTTTCTAAAGAAAAAAACACATAACTGCGCAGGGGCTACCAGAAATTTTCACTTCTTTTGTTTAACCTTCGTTTATTATTTACGTGCAAATTAGATTCCTTTTTGTTTTATTTGAGATTATGATTATATATCCAGAAATAAGACTGTAATCTAATATGTGTTTGTCTTTTCAATAAACTAGAATTCAATGTGAAAAGAAACACAATGACATTGCAAGTAAAAACGAGTCGTAACTTTATTAAAGTAGACGAGCATATTAATAACTTTGATTCGATACAGAAAAAAACTAGTACTTGAAGAAGAAGAAGAAGAGGAGGAGGAGGAGGAGAAGAATAACAAGAACCAGTGATAAATAGTAATAAATTATTGTTTTTAATATTTCAAAAGCACTCGGTTTTTTTTCTTTTTTTCTTCACTAGAAAACAAGAATCTTTCGAAGTATTCACATGGAAACTGACCCATTTTTTGCATTTATTCTCAATTCATTTCCGTTGAATAATATATTTTATTCGACCGTCTCTTCTATTCGAGACTTGAAACTCGTAGAAATTTCTTGGTACATAATTATTTTTTTCTTTTTCTCAAACGAAAATGATTCTCATCAATCACATGGGAAAATAATATACGAGGATAAGATTATTAGGACTGAGTAGACACGAGGGAACACTTGTTCATTTGTAATTGACATAATATACGAGTCGACGAGATTTTCTTTCCTTGTTTTCAAAATATGTTTTTTCAATATTTAATGTTTACCTCAAAGAAAAAATCGAGGTGAAGAGTATTTATTTTCTTCCCAATTAAAAAACAGTTGTTCGAGAATCATATTTGTTGTTTTGTACTTTCTTCTGTTTGCATGAAATAAATCTCAATAATGAGAGTACTCGGTAACAGATTTGCTTTTGCTTTTGTTTTTTTTCTCTCTTGATGAATATTTATTTAAGGAATTGGTTGTACTTGCGTGCTAAAACAAGTGATGTTAATCGTGAATTATTGACTTGTTTCCAAGTCGACAGAAGTTTGATCGATTGTCGGAAAGACCAGTCGAAAATTTAGTCAGTTAAAGAAGAAGAAAAACAAATTAATATGGAAAGAGATCAATCAAAGAAGAAGAAAAGAAGCGAGAAATAGAAGAAAAAAAATTTACTATAAAAGAATGAATGAATAAGAAAGAAAATTCTATCATTACGTGCGTGTTGCTGAATAGCATACACACATACACGCGTTTAAACGATTTCCTGTCAACATCCAGACATTCTTTTCCTTTTATTTTTATTTTTTTTCTTCGTTTTAAGAAGTACACATCGTTAAAAACATAACGAAAGAATAGAATAGAAAACAAAGAAGGTAACAAAAGAATAAATCATCTTTAGATGCAATGAATTAGTCGATTTAATCTTAGAAAACGAAATGAATAGAAATGAAGACAAATGACCGAGATAACGAACCGATAACTTTCTGATTCGATTTCTTTATTTTTACGTGATCATTGAATAGCATTAGTTTTCCTTTTTATAAGATTTTTTCCATGGATTATTTCTCACACACACACGCACATATATCAAGTAAGTAAAACATAGAGAAAGAGAGAGAGAGAGAACTTTATTTTAGTTTTTGTTGTTGCTGCTGTTCCTCACCCTCATCTTGAATCAATATTAACAAGTAAATATTGACACAGATGAATGATATCATTAGCCCGTCCTTTCAAGTTTGATATTCAGATCGACAATAACCTGTGAAGTAATAGATCTTATTTGCTAGTTCTATATGTCAATACTGCTGTTATTATTATTTGTCTTAGAGAGGGAAAAGATCTTTTCAGTCGAATGAGATTGATATTTCTCGGTGAACGGCTTTTTTTTTCTTCTTTTTTCTTCGTCTGTTAAATGCATCGATGAGATTTTAGATGGTTATATTAAATATTCGTTTTTTTTTATCAAATATGCATGCATCGGAAACTTTGTGATTGAGAAAAAAAGACCGACAGTTTTGAAAGGCTTCTTCTCAGATTACATTTTCATGAAAATACATAATAAATAATCAAGACATCTTGTCTAAGGGCAAGATTCTAAGATTCTATTACATCGATAGGAATAAAAAACGAACGTTATTTTGTAATTTTATATGCTTGAACAAGTCCCATCGTTTATTTCTTTTCTATTTCTTTACAGTTTCTTCATTTTTTTTTCGTTGAATGCAAGAAAAGAAAACGAGATTGAATAGAACAAAAACACATCATGTCAACTAGAAAGAAGAAAATCTGTTCTATATTGAAGTATAGCAATAATAAATTTGTTGAACAAATAATACCAATGATAGTAATAAGTTTTCTTTTTTATCATGCGCCTACAATTCTTTTTCTTTTTCTTTTTCTTCTTCGTTTTTGCTTATTATAAATCTCACATTCAAATAATCCGATCGACACCCTCAAAGAAAAAAATGCGCGAACTCATCTATTTATTGTCCGCTATTCATTGCGTTCTTTACCACCCGTTGCGCTTCGTCGATTACATTTTGCCTATTCACTAGATAACATCATCGGATGAATTACAACTACGCAAACGGATGTTCATCATACGAGATCTATGCCTGTTTTGAAATAGACGAAAGTCAAAGAAAAAGGTGAAATTGTCTTCCGTGTCAATTTCTTTTTCTTTCTTTCTTTCTTTTTCTCTCTTTCTTTCTCTTTGTTACATTAATCTTGATGAAAATAATAATAATCTTAATGATGATGATGATGATGATGATGATGTTCTGATGCTGTCTTTTTCCGTTACATTAGTTGAAAATAATTCGTATGCCGACTTTATTTTGCACGCTACTGATTCGATTTCTTTTTTTCTTCTTGTCGTTTTCCTTTTCTTCTTCAGCGTTGCTGTGCTCTAACTTTATACATCAGAGTTTATTGAACAGCAAAAGAAACTCACGATACGCCTCGTCTAAGAAGACGCAAGCAACAAAAGAAAAACAAAGCAAAAAAGAAAGAAGCTTCAAACATCACTTGAATATGCTTTCCCTCTCTTTGTTTATGCTACTAAAACTGATTTTCCGACTCCTGTTTTTTTCTTCTTCTTTTCTTATCAATACATCGACAAGAGAAAAAACTGACTGATTAAAGGATAGGAAACATCTCTCTTTCCAATACCCTGGCTTTGGAAGGGTCATAGAGAAAAAGATATAGACTGACAGGCATCAACATCCGCAATACAATAATGTGTTTCAATAGTTTCGACTGTGAATTATTTCATGTCGAAGAATTACTAACTATTCTCCTAGCATGCGAAATCACAGTTGAATTGTAAGTATTTTATCATAGATAAGTTAATCAAGTTGAGAACAAATGAATGCAAAATATATCGATTGTTTCAACACGAAATATTAATTGAATTCTTTTAAAAAATGAAATCAGAAACTAGCTGATCTATATGAGAGCACGTTTCAACTAAGGTATCAGTATGGAATTATTTTCATCTTTTCCGCTTTTCATTTTCTTTCTTCTTCTTCTTCGTCTTCGTCGTCTTCTTCTTCTCTGAAGTAAATCAATTGAAACTGATAGAAATGACGGAACTTAGTCAATGTCAATTTCTGCTTTGTCAACAAAAAAAACCGATGTTTTGTGCGTGACTTTATTCGAGAATATTATTGTGAGTATAGGAAATGTTTTTTATTATACATTCGATTTTATATAGAAGAGAGAGAGCGAGATAGCCGAATCATTTTTATGTTTGTTTGTTTGTTTTTTTTTATTTCTATGCAAATCAACAGTAAGTCAATGTGTTAGAAATTCAATCAATGTTCTCGATAGGAAACTTCTTTTTCCCTCTTCGTCGTCGTTATCGTGTTCTCTGAATAGTAATAGAACTATGACTCGTGTGATTATATCATTTTCTTACTTGTTAATACTTCAATTATATATGAGAACGAAAAGATTGAACACAAAAGGATTTAATCTTTAGAGATTTCTAGATAAGCACTTATTATCTTTGATCAATCTAGGAATATTGTAAATGATATCTTGACATTAAACTTTCTTTCCATTAATTGTAATTATATCCTTGTTGATTTCTCAAATAGCAAACCAAACAAAAGTGTGAGATAGGACATATTTTGCATTGCGCCCAATAAACTAATCATGGCCTTCATCGACAGTTTTTTTTTGTTGTATTGGCGTATTTATTGATTTATGTTGTTTTCATAACCTTTTGATTTGGAATAATCGTCCGGAAAGAATAGAAAACTGTGAATAGACTTCGAAAAAAAATACTAATAGAAAACGTTGCCATAATAAAATCGAATAAATTTCGTTAGTTTGTCTACAAAAAATTTATTCAACGACATCGTGATATTTCATGTGAAAAATAAGATTGCTCGACGTATGTCCTATTAGCTGAATCAATAAAAAAAACTAAGCGAGAAATATGAGAGATAGAGAATAAGAGAGAACGAGAAAATAGAATAACTGATAAGAGTGTATTCATTGCATGTGTCAATCTAGCTCGTTTATATGTTGATAATGATCGTAAGTATCAGTAGTCGATCTGTGCACGCTAACATAAAGAACGAAAAAAGAACGTTGATGAAAACGTTTTTCTAGCAACGTCTGTGAAGAATCTAAATCGGATTATTGTCGACTAGAAGTAGGAGGAAAAATATGTTTAACGAACGAGAGCGAAAGAAAAAAGATATTCTCATGTGTCAAATAGAGATGAGAAGTAATTTATTTCGGAATAGACATTGATCATATTAGACCATTGTTGGACACGACAAGTAAATATTACATGAAAATACATTGCGATGTTCAAGTGTAAATTCTTAATTATCTCGTAAACAAAGAAGAAAAATACTACTACTAATAATAATAAAACGAGAATCGTTTCTATGTTGTTTTTCATTAGCCGGTAAAATCATAGTTTGTGTTTGATCTCATTTTGTCAATAGATGATCGTTTTCTTTCCTTTTTCGTCTCTGTTAGCTATGCTACTGATTAATATGAGAACTCTATTGATTATTAAAACTATCTTGATTCAAATAGAGATAATCAATCGGCATGCGAGATAGACACACAACAAAAGGGTCTGGTTGTGTTTCAATAAAACTAAATTCTGTTTGTTAGCAGAAAAAAAATGAAAAGACTTCTTGTCAACCGTGAAAATATATTATTACCATAACGAGTCACTTGTTTATGTATTCTTTTTTCATTATTCTTGTTCTTCATTTTCCTTCTCAGCATCAGTTCAGGATTTCCACTTGAGATTTATATATATATATATATAAAGAAAAGAAACTAAGAGAGAACACGAACTAGAGAAAGAGAAATATCTAAAAAAAACATAAATATATACGCTTTTTTGCACTTCTACCTTACTCTCTGGAGGAAAGTGTGCAAGAAGAAATATTTATTAAATAAAATTGATGCTCGTTCATCTTAGCATGAATGTATAGAAATAATGGTAGTGAGCAACATGAACGAGATCTATTTAAAGAAAGAAGTCGAGGACAAAAGGGAACCTATTACTTTAATATAAGCATATTTAATTGAGTTCTTTTTTTTTCTATTTCGTTTTTAGATCTCAATGGTAATTATGTAGATTCTTATCAGTATTGTTAATATGAGTACTAATTCGACTAATTCCAACAATACTGTCGACGAACAGAACCTGATCATTTACATATGTATACGTTGGATCATGCCATATGCGGTTGCTATCGGTATTATTGGAAATCTCCTGTCTATATTAGTATTTGCACGTCGTGAAATGATCAAATTTTGTGTATCCATATTTACAATTGTACTTGCGTTGAGTGATATTCTTTTGTTAATTACATCGTTATTTAACATCATTCTGCCTGATTATCTCGGTGGTTCAATGTCAGATAAGTCGGTTTTTTGGTGGTAAGATCATCAATTTTTTTTACTATTCAAGAGGAAAAAGATAAACAAAGAGTGGGCAAAAAAGAAAATAATTTATATAAATCTGGATTATAAAAAAAAAAAAGAAAGAAAATAAAAACTTCAACGGAAGGAAGGAAGTATATACGTAGATATTCTTAATTTTAAATGGCAGCTAAAAAATGTAATCGTACGAAGAAAAAATGACAAAACAGGAAAAATATTTGAGCAATATTTTTTTTAATTGAGTCGATTGCCGATTATGTGTACAACATCGTGTATCGTTTTCTTTTTTCAGTCATTTTCATGGTTATTTTGATTTATTATTTGCTGCCTTGAGTGGCTATTCAATGGTATGCATATCTATTGAACGTTGGTTTTCAGTTTGGAAACCGTTTGATAAAGCGAAATACGTCACATTTAAAACAACAATTATTACTGTTGTTAGTTATATATCAATATCAAGTCTAGCTTTTTCATGGTTTCCATTTGCATTAAGTTACAATCCGATGGGTGTCGAATCAGAAGAAATATGCAAATTATCACGACCAATACTATATACAATTTTTGGAACATTTTCTGTCATTTTTACATATATTGGTAAGAAAGAAAGAAAACAAACTGATATATTGTATTTTTTTTATTGTAGTTCCATTTATTTTCCTTGGAATATTAAATATTCTTATTGTTTATCGTTTACATGCTCGACGGCATACATCTATTCAACGATCGATGACTTCATCGAGTAGTACACACAGTGATTCGACATTAGGTTCAGCATCAACACGAAAACGACAACGTCAAAGAAACACCGATCGAAATATAACATTTATGTTAATAGCTGTTGCTATTGCATTTATGGTCATGTCATTTCCATTTCAGTAAATATCTTTTCAATTGAATTCATTTAATTTGTATGCTTTTGTTCTAGAATCTATTGGTTCTATATTCAAATTCAACCGACGAAGGCAAATCGAGCTCTTTATACTCTAACACAAACATTTCGTTATTTAAATTGTTGCTGTAATTTTTTTCTCTACTCAGCAACATCATCTCTATTTCGTCGAGAATTACGAGAAATTTTTAAATGTTCAAATTCATCGAATACTCATCACAAAGATCCGGTATCAACTACAACAGCTATCATAACACGAACACGAACGCCTTCATCACCACCGTTAAATTCCGCAAATATTGATAATTCAGCAGCTCCTGAACGAAAGAAACTCCTAGTCACTATATCTCCAATAGTACAAACCAAGTCCATTGACAATCTCGATTTACCCTTGGCATCATCTCAACCAAGCAATGGTCATACTGTGTCATTTAAAACATAATTTTTAATAAATCTCTCTCTCTATATATATATATATCAGTTTTCTTTTATCTCTCTTTCTCTCCTCGTTTTTTTTATTAATATTAAAATTGATGATATTGTGTGCTTTATTCGTTCACAAAAAAAAGAAAGAAAGAAGACGAAGAAAAATTTTCTAAGAAGTGTTTAGAAAGAAAATGAGACGACGAATCTTTGATTTCCAGAAGAATTATTCTTTTTTGTTTGTTCGAACCAATTGGACGGAGGAAATCTGACGAGCAAGAACAGAGCGCATCCAACTAGATGAGAAATGAGAAAAAAAATTAGTTTTTATTTAAGTTGACAGATTGGCATTAGTTTGTCTGATTATCTCCATCTGCATTGTCATTCATTGTCTAAATAGAAAAAAAGCAGACAAAAATTAGTTTCTATCGTTTTTTTTTAATCATTTGTGAATTAAATAACAAAATACAACAATTCTCATTATTATTTGTTCAAACAACAACAAAAAAAAAAGAAAGAATAACAATAATTAAATACGAAATTCTTGATATTTATTCATGTGATCACATTTAGCTTGTTTAATATATTTATTCAACAATTGATACCATTGAAATATAATCGTTCGATCGGCATGAACAAAATGATAATTATTAATTTTATTTGAGCCTTGTGGTTGTTCGACTGAGAAGACAAGTAAATGTTTATCTTGTTGAATATTCAAACCTAAGATTAAATGAAGTTGTATACGTTCAATTGATGTTTGTCTATCTTTGGACATAATATGAAGAATTCGATATTGATCTTTGGAGAGAAGTGATAAGATTCGTTGTACATACGAAGGAAATTGTGTGAATACGGTTTCATATTCGTGTAGTTTCAATTGTTGAATAAGATAATTTAAACGTTGAAGAATATTCAAACAGAGTTGTTTATCATTATCTTGTTGAATGAAATCGATTAATGAATTGAATAGATCATGCAAACGTTCGTAGTGATTCAAAGACAATGTTCGATGTAATGGCGAGAAGATTTTTTGTGGTGTCAATGAATTGAAATAAACGAAGAGAATTGACGAAAATTTCGATGTTGATTGTAAACGTTTCAAATGTTTTTCTTGTTCATCCGATGGTTGATGTTGACTTTTTAATAAATATAAATGATTCCATTCTTCGGATTGAAGAAGATTCAAATAGGATTTGTAGTTTTTTTCGTTGTAATCCGATGAAAAACAATGTGAAATCGTTCGACGATGAAATGTGAAACATGTCGATGTTTTCTCATCGGATTGAGGCAACATTTTACTTGAACTATCATCCGATGAATATGTCAAATCGTTGGGATGATTTTCATAATAGTGAAATGGTGAATCGTTTCGTTGACGACTATCATCGAACATTTGGTCATCCTTAATACGGCGTGTGCTTTGTTTTTTTACAAAAACCGACAACAAAAACCAAAGACAGACGGCAACACTCTCAAAAGGCTAAACGAGTCGAAATACTAACCTCAAGTTCACGCATAATTTGATCAATAAAATCCGCTGTATCACCCGAACGATAGGCCTGTGCAAGACGAATAGCATCACGAAAGAGTCGAACAACATTGGTGCCATTAGCAGCCGAAACAAAGTACAAAGGCATATCATGTTTTTTCGGAAATGAAAATGATTTCTTCGTTATTTCCATGGCAGAATCAATTTTATTGACGGCACATAGACAAGGTATATTTGGACGAATATCACGTAGTTCACTGTACCAACGATCGAGGTTTTTGTAAGTAATCTTTCTTGTTGCATCGAATATCTAGAACAACAGCAACAAAATGAACATGTTTTAATTGATGAGTTCGATTTCACCATGATACAGGCATGAGCTTGATGAAAATAGGAATGATGAATGCTATCGAATTTCTCTTGGCCAGCTAGAAGAAGAATTGATTTGAAAATAAAAATTGAAAATATTTTTCTCGCAAACCTGTGTCCCAAAATTCAATATCGAGAGATTTGCCATCGATTTTTGTGGAATGTTTAAAAATATTTACTGCATAAGTCGAATATCGCGATGAGACACTAAACGAGAAATAAAAACAAGAAAAAAAAACAGGTAGATAACTCACAAATTATTGAGAAGAAAACGTTCGAGTAATTTCGATTTTCCGACAGCACTATCTCCAAGTACAATGATTTTCAGAGAATCTGTGGTTTTCGTTGGTTCACTCATTCTAAATCAAAGACAGTCTTTTTTTTAAAAAAAATTCTATTCGCAATTGTTGATCAACATCGAATGGAACCGAGAAGAAGAGAAAAGAAGAAAAAAGAAATTCTTTAAATCCAACATTTACCTCCAACATTACAGATTTCCTTAAATAGATGCCGTTAGTCGAAAATGCGGCCGAATTCTCTGCGGAGTGAAGAATATTGATTAATCCTTTTTTTTGAGTAAACAACATTGTCTAGATAAAGTTTTTCTTTATTTATCTAGATTATTTATTTCATTGGTTTTTTTTCAGCCGTATTCCAAAAAGAAAACACAACAAGGAAATATTTTTTTCTGAACATTCTTATTATTTTTATTGCTAGTTCTTTTCCTTCTCTTGACATCTTTTCAAAGAGAACGAGAATAACGATATAAAAAGAGGCAGAAGAAAAAAAAGAAGAAGAAGAAAACTAATAAAAAGCGAACGAAAGAGTTCCATGATAAAGGACAACAGAGAGAAAAATGTCGTGTGTTGTTTAGCACATCAACATTGAATGCATATTCATCTTTAACCCGATCTATTATTTATTTTCATCGAACAAAAAAATAATGTCCTATATTATTTCAAATTGTGAATATCAATGAGTGACTCAAATACCCCGGCTGTCGATATTATTGACGGTAAATAAAAATGTAAACAATTTCATATTGAATTGTGTTGTTTTTTGTCCTCTTAAGAGCATGAACAAGCTCGTCAAAAACTTTTATGGAATGTCAAACGTGAAGTACGTCTTTTGGTGATTGTCGTTGTTGTTGTCTATTGATTTCATTAATATAGGTTAAACAAATGATGGAAGAAGCAGTCATGAAAAAATGTATTCATGAGGAAAATTGCAGCATCACAACACTTTGTGGTTTGTTGAAATCGAAATGTTGTTAGAATTTAGTTTTCGTTCTTTTAGCCGCAGTTGAAGCGTGTCTTTTACACGGTTTGAAACGACGTGCAGTCGGTTTGTTTAAAACGAGTACGACCATGGCTTTGCTGCAGAAAATTGCGAGAACATGTCCATCGGCTGCTGAAGTAGTGAAGATAATTAATGAAGATAATCGATTTAGTGAAGAATCAAATAGTTTATTCAGTCTTTCAAGGTTTGAATTCATAAAAAAAACGAAAGAAATCGTCGATATTATTCGATTTTTGTTTTAAAAAGAAAATTATCCGGTATAGCGCAATATCAAACGATAAATATGGAAGAAGCTCGACGTCGTTCGACACGTTCACCTGTCTTCAATCGCTACTTATGGATACGTACAGCATTAATTCATCGAATTCTATATAAAATCGTCGAATATATTGTCGAAAATAGTTCGTAAGTATCTTTTTTCTTATTTAGAAACAAAAAACAACAACAACGATCCAATTTTATCATGATTTTTGTTTAGAAAATATTACGAAGACTATGCCCTCGCTTGTGATAATGTTCAAGGACCGATTTTAGCTTCACTTCTTGGTAAATCTAATGAATTTTTATTTCTAAAATTGAACCTTTTCTTTCGATTAGTCGGTCCGTGTGCATTGGAATTCACTCGAATGAAAACATCGGATCATATTTGGACCGATCCGCATGCTGACGAACTCGTTCAACGCCATCGAATGCATACGAGCAATCGAACGAATAATACGAATAATTCATTAAAATATCGACCAAATCTACAGATGAACGTAATTCTTTTTCCTATGACGAAGAAAATATTTATCTTTTCTTTTCTTTTCTCTTCGTTTCAGTTAAAACGTCACGCGAGTTCGTCAGGTGAAGAAGCTCAAAAGCATCATCAATTAATTTCTGTTAACCCAGCAAGAGATTATGTTGAGTCACTTCATCAAAATGCCAGATCACAATTAATCTACGGAAAAAATAATGTCTACGTTCAGCCAGTAGAATGAAAAAAGGTTTTCAAATTAAAGAAACTAATTACTCTTGTTCTAGACAGCGAATTATGATCCAATACCCGGTTATTTATCGTTACATCTTAGTCATCATAGTTTAACATTAAAATGGACGCCGAATCAACTCATGAATGGATACAATAGTAATACAAAAACGAATACTGACGAGACGAATGAGTCGGAATCCACGAGCACGATCGATTCACCGAAGAAATACAGGTTAATTTCTTTTTCAAAAAAAAAAAAACTTCGAACAATTTCGATTCTTCGATTTGTTTTTTAGTGTTTACTGGGATTATGCAATATCGATTCATATGTCTTCGATTGTGTATCTCCATTGTCATCAACATTGTAGGATAAATTTTATTAAAAACAAACAAACAGTTTGATTTTGGAAAAAAATCATTTTAGCTGATGGAGATCATATTGTTTTCATTGGTCGAGATGGAGTTCAATATCCACCATTTCATATTAAGGATAAAGGCGGTCATTTATTAGCATTTTTAACATGTCTTGAAAGTGGTCTTTCGCCGAATGCTTTATTAGATCCACCGTTAGATTATGAAAAAGGAAAAGGTTCATTTTCAAAAAATGATTTTTCATTTCGAAGATTTTTTTCTATGTGATGAATAGGAAAAATTCTACCGAAATTACATCGACGTACTGATCGACCGCAATCAGCAATATCATTGAGTATTGGAGATGATGAAACTAGCGAACATAATAATTTGGAAACAACAGTCGATGAAGAATCGAATTCATCAACTGGCGATTATGTTTTTCGTATTGTCTTCCTAACTGATCGTTAGTAATTGATATTGTCTCGTATTATTCAATGTGATTTTTATTACAAAAAAAAGCTATTTAACAAACAAAACTAACGAAATCTATTTATTTTCGCAGACGAAATGGTCAATAGTAGTACTACAAATGCACATTGGCAATCGTCATCGGAAATGATCGATTCATCATCACTTTCTTCTCAGTCATCTCTTTCGCCTTCAGCTCAATCATCGAGTGCCAGTGCACCTTTACCAGCAACACCAATTGATCCAGCATTTGCAACATCAGCTGTTTACGTATCGCCATCAATTGGTCTTCATAAAAGTCTATCTGTTCGGTAATTTCTCGTGTTTTTTTCTTCTTCGTTTTCAATAATTCCCATTCGATTTCATTTGAGGTCATCGATGGCATCACTTTGTGATACAATGCGTCGGCAGATTCTCTCTCGAGCATTCTACGGTTGGCTGGCATATTGTCGTCATTTGAAAACCGTTCGTACACATTTAACATCATTAGTTAATCCAATAGGAAAAATCGAGAATTCCGAACAAATCAATTCGAATCTTTCGTTAACATTCGAAGCTTGGGCTGAATTATTTCTCAATCGACAGCAAAACAATCTACCTATTGATAAAAAGGAAATCTATCGACGAATCTATTCCGGTGGATGTGAACCATCGATCCGACGACAAGTTTGGCCGTTTCTATTCTCTCATTATTCATTCGAATCGACAATTGACGAACGAAATAATATCGATCGTTCGACTATCGAACGGTACAATACCTTAACAAACGAATGGCATAATGCTGAACAAGTCGTTCTACAAATTGATCTTCAACATTCACAACATCGAAAAAATACTCTATCGAAATTGTTTAATTCAAGTTTTGATCAACAAACTAATCATAATAAATCGAATGCAAACAATTCAAATTCAACCGAATCAACATTAACAACGATTAAAAATGTTCTCGCGAGTTTACCCGAGAAAATCTCGTTGGCCAATTTCAGTCATCTCGAAAGAAAAGATTCCAATCTATCGAATGATGTTTTCTACGAAGTTAGAATATTTTCACATATTATCTTCTTTTCCTAGGATTTTCTTTCCTTCAACTAGGACTGTGTAACACATACAGTTGCAATTCCTATTCTCGAAGAATCAAGTCCTGAACTGACTCCATCTGATGAAAAAAGATTACCATCGGTATCATCAAATCCATCTGTACTCTTTGCTCATACACGTACAGAATCTGTTATTGATCGTTCATCACCATACAATATTATCGAAACAAGTATGGACGAGTATGATGATGAACAAAACGAAGACGAAGAAGAAGAAAAGATCGAAGATGAAGATATCGAAGAAGAAAAAACAACTAGTGACACAATATCCAAAGAAAAGGATAATACTCTATCGCCGTCATCAAGCATGACATCAGGTACCGATGTTTATATGGATGCTGTTGATATTCTATCAGATCATAATGATGACAATAAATCCGGTAGATTGATAAGATTATTAGATTGAATAGAATTGTGATTCTTCGATTTTAGATGGTTCATTAACTCCGATTTGTTATGGTTCATTTTCGAAAGAAATCATTGAATCATTCGGTACGAATCTTCATCGAATCGATAAAGATGTAGCTCGTTGTGATCGTACCTATCCCTATTTTATGAACATCAATAATCTTAAAAAATTACGCAATATTATGTGTACATACGTTTGGGATAATCTTTCGACCGGTTATATTCAAGGCATGTGCGATTTAGTTGCACCATTGCTCGTCACTTTCGACGAAGGTTCGATCAAATGAGAGAAAAAACACAATTCACTTGAATATTTTCCTTTGTTTTTCGTAGAAGTTATCACATACAGTTGTTTTTGCTCGTTAATGAAACGTTTATTACCGAACTTTCCGCAAGGAGCTGGAATGGATGAACATTTCGGACATATGCGTTCGTTATTGCAAATTCTTGATTTTGAATTGTATGAACACATACATCGTACAGGAGATTTTACGCATTTCTATTTCTGTTATCGATGGTTTTTGTTGGATTTTAAACGAGGTAAATTTTTGATTTTTGCTAAAAATCCGTGAATCGATTTGTTTTTTTTGTATTAGAATTTGTTTATGAGGACATTTTCTTGGTTTGGGAAACGATTGCTGCTGCGAGACGTACCGTTTCGAAACGATTTGTTTTATTTATTGCATTAGCAATGCTGAAAATCTATCGAGATATCATCTTAGATAATCGTATGGATTTCACGGATATTATTCGATTTTTTAACGGTTTGATATTCTTTGTTTGTCATCTAAGAAAAATGAATTCCTGTTATAGAAATGGCTGAACGTCATGAAGCAAAAGAAATTCTTCGTGTTGCTAGAGAACTAGTACTGGAATTACAAAATTTAATTGATAATAAATAAAAACCACAAACTTAACAGATCTATTTATTTGTTTGTTTGTTTGTTTGTTTTCTTAATCATCATTAAATGTTGTTAGTTGTTTTTTTGATTTATGAAAAGATATTCTTAACTAGATTATATCTATTTTATTGCTGTTGTTATTGATTCATTTTATTTTATTTGTCTATCTATAAAACATATTATCGTTACAATATTGTTTTTCTTTTCGTTAATTGTTGTTTCACAAAAATTCAAATAAAATTCATTCAATTTTATTGCTTTAAAGAAAAAAGAACACACTAAAAACAAAAAAAACAAGATCTTCTATTCAAATTACAAATGATTTATTTATTTGATTTGGATTTTATTGGAATTTTTGAGTTCGTCTGGAGAATTTCTCTTGAGATAAACTTCTCCTGTTCTAATTTAACTGCTAATTTATTAATACGATTAGTTGCACGTTCTTCTTGTTTATTCAAACGTTTTTCTAGTTGTTTGAATTCATCGACTTTTGTATCGAGAGCTTGTCGTTGTGCGACATAAGTCTGTTCCATTGCTAAAGTTTTGGCGTGGAGTTCGGAATTCTTTCGAATTTCATCGACAGTTGTTCGACGAACTTTTTTCAATGATTTTTCGAATTCAGCACGTTCGATATCGATTTTTTCGCAAGCTTGCTCAAGAACGGTGTATGTCGATGCTAATTTTTCATGGACATCATTCAATTCTGTTTGTAGTTGATTAACAAGTGTATTCGATAGTTGAAGTTGATTTTCTAAATCTACCGAATGCGCTTGTGAGAAATTCAATTGATTTTGTAATTCATTACAATCGGTTTGCGATTGTTCAAAACGAGAAAGTAATTCATCATAATCAGTTCGTGGTACGTAAGCTCTATTTAGAGATTCTCGAAGAGATTCAATAGTGGCACGTTGCGAAGCAATGACAGAATGAAGTTGAGATTGAATAAATGATGATGTGCTTTCATCCTTTGAATGAGACATAGTTTTAATCAAAAAATTCTCTTTCAGTTTACTTTTATTTCATCCATTAAATAGCAACAAGAATTTTAAAGAAGAAAGAGAAAAAGCAAACATCTAAATAAAATGTGAATGACCTCTACAGGAGTGAAAGAAAAAAAAGTTGCTTGTGTTTTTGTTAATTCCCTGATTAGTTCAAGTTCGAATGGTTATTGATCAATAAGAATCAACGTCTTTTTTTCACGAAAAAAAGGAAAAATTAGTTAATTTTTTTTTGTTCGAATTATTAGATTGTCTCGAATGAATTTTTCTTGTTGTTGTCGAACGTAAATTCGTCGATATTGAATTTGAATCTCCTTTAAATCTCGTGTTTTGCTGTTTAACTCGTCGCGAATATGTTTCTCTCGACGTTGATTTTGCAAATTTTCTATCGCTAAATTTTCATTTTTCTCAAATTGAATTTCAAGTGTCTGTCGTAGGTCCGAAATTAATCGTTCGAGCATTTGCCGTTCGTTTGCTGCAGATTGATCAAGTACTGACAGAGCATCGAATATCGCTGAACATTTACTATAAGCTTGTTTTAATTGTCGACGAAGTGAATTACATTCAGCAAGTGTCTGTTCGTATTTGTCATTGATTGACATTTGTTTTTTTTTCTATCGAGACAAAATTCTCTTCATATTTTGTTGCTTTAGCACATAAGCTGTCTGAGTTTTTATCTAATTGTCATGGAGAGATAAAGAAAAACAATGCTTTATTGTAATTTTTAGATTCAATTAATACAGCATAAAGAAAAAGATGAGTAATAATGTCGAAATGACAGATGTGGTCTCAACAGACGATGTAATTATACATTCTCGTTGTCAAAAAAATATTCTTCAAATTAATTTATTTGTAGTTTTTGGTGAATATTCAACAGCAAAAGGAAGATGACGAGCAACATCGTCAATGCATCGATGAATTACGTCGTATCTTCTTTCAAGTTCAACGTTGTCAACAAGAGCCTGATAAGAACGTAAGTTTTATTTCATATTTATTTCGATAGGAGGAGAAAAGATAGTTAGTCATTTGAAAAAAAACCGAGAAAACACAAGAGTTTATTTATTTTTCTCATAAAATTGAACGGTATTATTTCCGACATCGGTCACAATCATTGTTTGTTGATCATTCGAAAAGCAAACATAATGAGGTGCTTTCATTCGATCACCACGAAAATGAACGACACCTTGTTGACCATCGTTTAATGCTAAGATTTTCGATGTATATCGATCGGCGAGAATCAATTGATTCGAACTATCACAGATTATGCCTGGAAAAATCGAAAAAAAAACTCATCGCTATCAGTTCGTTTTTTGTTCGATCTACCTTCGGGAACACTGAGATTCAAATAGGATTGTACATCGGTATCGATATATCGTTGAATACTTCCATCACTTCCGTAGACAATGATGCAACCGGCATTGTACGCACATGATTCCGGTTTGATTCGTTGCCAAGCAGTGACATAGAGTAGATTATTTGATATAGAAATATACTGTGGATCCAGTTTTTTCTGGCCTAAATTTGAGATAATATAGAATTTTTGTTTTGAAATAATCTACCTCGAATAATCATCCATTCGGTTTCGTATCTCATATGATGGTTAAGAACAACCATACGAGAATTGTATGAATCACAAACATAGACATAATTATGATCGATAGCAACACCTTTTGGCCACGAGAATGACGATTGTGTACAACCTTCTTTTTTACTTCCAATGAAACTCAACATTTTCCCATTGAACCAATCGTATTTCGACACTCGATGTCGATCAGTGATGATCACACATTGTTCGCCAGCTAGACAAAGTCCATCGGGAAAAAGAAAACCTTTCAAACCTCGCATCGTTTTCATTTGAAGATCGAAAACAATAATTCGATGTTTTTTCGTGTCAGCAATCAGCAAATGATTACTATCTGTAACTGCAATCGCTTTCGGTGCGAGAAATTTATCTGTTTCATTTGGACCTGTGAGTACATGCGTTGCTTTTCGACTGTACTCGTGTAGTTGTACGGATGCAAGCGGCATTCGTGGTGTTAACGGTGTATTATCTTCGATTTGAGATTGTTGATCCATTTGATTCGATAATGGCAGATGAAATGTTTGATGTGTACGAACAACTTTTCTCACGGCGTATTGATTTCCTTCTTGTTCGACTTGGTGATCATCGAGTCTCGATCGAGCACGTGCTGCATTACCATCTGTTTTCGAACTGAATTTTACTGAGTAACCAGCAGCACGAGAGGCTCGGTCACGATCATCAAATTCATGAGGAAATGGAACTGATTGCGTCAGAAATGTATTCGGATCGGTGACGATCATACGTTTACGTACTTTGGTTCGCGATTCTCGGCCACTGAACATCGATTGATTGTCGAATGAATCGAATGCCGAAAGATTCGGTTGTCGTTGTTGTAAACGTGCTAATTGTACATGTTCGTTGTCTTGATTGACAACTTTCAAATGTATTTCACCGAGATGAGACGAACGAACCGATGGTTTGTAGATGAAATCAACTTGTTGATCATCGAGTTTTTCTTGTAAATCAAACCAAGAATTGGTCGAACGTTGTCGATCGGAAAATGACCAACTTTTAGGATCGATTTTATTCAATTCATTCGATTCTTTTTCGATATCAGATTTAATCGCTTGTAATCGAGAATTTTTCCCTGTTGAATAATTTTGATGAAGATCTTCCAATTGACTTATCAACAACTTTTCTCTCTCTGCACAAAAAAAAGTCGTAAATCATCGAAACTTTTATCTTCTGTTTTTTACCTTGAATTTCTTTAATTTGTTTTTCTGCATCATTGTGAATCGTTTGTTGAATAGTTTCTTTCGAGTCCGTTAACTTCTTATCCCATTGAGAAATTCTTTCCGTTAAAGTATTTCGAATTTTCACTAATTCAGCATAATCTTTTGCTTGTTCAGTTGCAAGAATTCGTTCATGATCGTCCATACAACGAAAACAAGCCAATGCTCGACAATGATAACATCGACCGTAGGCTGAACGTTTATTACATAATTCACAAATACCTAATTGAGCAAGACGATGTTGTTCAGCTTGTTTCAGCGATGCTAACGTATGATTCTTTGTTAATTGTCCGATTTCTTGAACACTCGCTAAACGACGTGATTCATGACAAATAGGACATTTGAGAACACCATCTGCTGGTAGTATGTTCTTGAAAAGAAAGAAAATAAAAACTGTTGTTGTTGTTGTTTTTTTTTTTCGTTGGTTACTTTGATACAATCATGACAGAATGAATGCCCATTGGAGCAGAGTATTCGAGGATCTTGAAAATCTTTTTTACATATTGGACATTGAAATATCAATCCACTTTCAAAGATACGCGTCATTGATTTCAAATCTTCGTCATTGGCATGAGATGAATTAAGAGTTGACATCGTTGGAAACCGATTTAACTACTAAAACAATTTGTTTGATTCGGAACGTATATCAAATGTTTTTTTCTTTCGTTTTCTACTGATTTCTCTCGTTGTCATGATTGCACAGCAGGTACCGTTATTAAAAACTTGAAAGACTCAACGAAAAAATCATTCGTTTCTAATTATTCAACATTTTCATATATTTCTATTAATAGAAAGATGAATTGTCTCAACTTCACGCTCGTGGAATGCATTTGTGCAATAAACTTCGTTCACTTAATCGAAATGGTCGATTACGAATCCAAAAAGCAAGAGAATTAACAATTGAAGTTTGTTATTATGATTAAATTCGACACAAATATAAATTTATCGAATTGTTTTCTTTTCTCTTTGTTTAGCATCGAGCCCGTCTCGATGATCAAACACTTGAACAACAAAACCTTCTTTATGAACTTTCACATATCAACAAGGAAATTGCACGTTGTGAAGAGTTTAAGTAAAATATAACACTCAAGTTCTTTATACAACTCAACTATTTTTCACTTATCGTTTTCAGATCCAAAGACCAACAATTAGAATTAGTCAGCTTAGATGACTTTATGAATAATGCTCCAGCGGAACTCACAGATCCAGTATGTAATCTCAACAGCCTCCCCAAAAAAAGATTATAATTACAATTAATGAAAAAATCTACGAACTTTCTTGTCTTTTACTATTTTAGGCTATCGTAGCAAATGATCCTCATCGATTACATTTATTTCAACTCGATTGGGAATTGATGCAACGAGAAAAGTAATCATTTTTCATTTTATCAATAAGCAAGATCACAGACGAAAATGTGTTTTATCAATAGATTACATGAAGATTGTAAAACATTACAAAATGAAATAAGCGATCTTAAAAAACAGATCGTTCGACGACGTAAACGACTTCGTTCTCTACGTCCTAAACTCAAACAAGTCGTCAAGGTAAGAAATTAATTAGTTTTGTTTTATGATTTTCACACGTGAATAACATCGTTATTCTATTTCATTTAGTCAACGGATCCTGTTCGTCGATATATTGAATCTCAATTTGATGACACCAACAATCTATCCCAATCGATGAATAATCCGTTAATTGCTAAACTACCTGATCCACTCTACGTTCTTTATAGTCTCATTTTGGCTTATCAACAATGCGATGGTACGAAATATTAGTTCATTAATGATGAAAAAAACAAAGAAATTTCATAGATAATCATTAATTCTATTGCAATATTTGACGTTTTATATATCAAAAGAAAAGCAATGTCTGCTTTTTTCTAATCCATCTGTCAAGAGTAGCAAATAGTTGAATATTATCATCTTACAGAAAAACAAGCTTTCATTCTCATTTTTCTTAATCTTTCCGTTTGTCAGCCAAGGACTATTTTTAAAGCAAAAAAAATTAATGATTCCAATTAATTCTTTTTCAATTGTCTCATCATTTTCTTCTTCTTCTTCTTCTCTAGGACGACATATAACTTGTCAAATAGAATCAAAAGAAGATTCGTCAAACATTGACGTTAATACTGATGGCGTGAACATCAATGGAGATATTCAACAACAGTCTTTAACACGCACACATCCGTTGCATGTGAAAATTACGTTAATCATTTCTCGTAATTATGATTTATTCATATCAATATCTTCCGACGTTTGTTTTCTTTTCTTTTTATTCTTTAGCCGATCATACCGGTGAATTAGTGTTTATTTATCTGCCTCAATTAAATATCGTGACTGTTCAGGGCAAATTATCAGGACTTAAAGCTCAGCAAAGGTAAGGCAAAAAAAGAATGCTCTATTTATTTTTCTTCTTCTTGTAGTCAAAAATTAACTTCAACACTTTTACATAATCTACTCGATGAAAATGACAGCGGTCAATTATCACCAAATCCAACAACGGATTTTCTTTTTCAACAGCAAGGGTACAATTAATAATTTACTTATTCCATTATATTTGTCCTTCTTTTCTAGAAAATCTGCACCGATATTTTCTGAAACTAATCTTGGCTATCCATATCTTTGGATACAACAATTATGTAAAATTCAAATGGTTTCATTTCAACGTCACGAATTAGTTTGTGATTGTACGGAAATCATGAAACGTTTGACACAACGTATGCGTGCACGTATTGCACTCGATCGAATTCTATGCAGTTTCGAAAAATCGGAAATGCCTTTACTAGCCGAAGGCACTGAAACAACAAGCATTTTGAATTCATCAATAAATCGTTCGATTAATAATCTTTCAACATTTCGTTCATGGCGTGAAATATCATTTGATGATATTGATAAATTCGATTTTGTTCAAATTTTACTTCAAGAAAATCTTTTCGATCGTTTAACAACATCGATTTATGAATGTAAATTTCAATCATTAATACAAGATGAAAATAATAAAATCAATTTGTATGCATATGTTTTCATACCGGCAAATTATCCTCAAGCACGTTCGATGATTTTCTTAAAATTAATGACGATTATTCATGGAAATAGAGTCATTGAAAGAACAAGAAACAATAACGAAAATATTAAAGTAAGTTATTCGACTGGTTGTGCATACAACCGTGACAACACAGAGAAAAGCAAACTGATCAAACCGATTTGCTCATGTGCGCACACTGTCTATTTAGATTATCGAACGATCGTTGACGAATGATGTTGTCTACTCGACAAGTATATCAAATAGTAGTACTCTCAACGATCCATCGCAACATTTAACTTATTTGGCACAACAAATTTGGCGATTATCGATTAGTTTTCCTTTGCTAATCGATGCTGAATCGAATTCAGTTTGCACGTATGTCGAAATAATCTTGATTAAAAGTACATTTCTTCAAAAATCTGTTTTCTTTTATTTGTTTAGCACTCGTCGTCGTCAAACATTGACATCGAGATTAATTGATCAATAAAAAAACGATACAAACGTTTTTTCTTCTTTCTTCTTTATTATTCATGAAATAAAAAGATTCTAAAAGCAAAAAAAAGTCCAATTCACTTGATTAATTCTAGATATGAATTGATAGTAACCAAAACATCGAATATTCAATGTCATTTCGATTCTTTCGACGAAATTGTCTATTTTTATTTTCATTTATTTGTACAATACTTGTTGTAATTCATCTATCGAATCGTCTCGTTGAATATCAAAATGGTTGTACATCGGAAACCTTATTCTTTCGTCAACAACGATATTTATCGAATTCATCCAAAGAATCTCAACCGTTGATATTCATCGGTGGTATGCCAAGAAGTGGAACGACATTGATGCGAGCTATTCTCGATTCGCATCCGAATGTTCGATGTGGAGAAGAAACACGAGTTATACCGAGACTTTTAAGTATGAGAGCAGCATGGGAAAAATCCAATTTAGAATGGAATCGGTTTGTTTCGATTCGAAAAATGTTCGTCTTTTGCATTGATTTGGTTTTCTAGACTTCTAGCTGGCAGAATAACTCAGACAATAATCGATTCAGCTGTTCGAGCGTTTATCTACGAAATTTTAATTCATCATAGTCAATTTGCTGATGTTCTTTGTGATAAAGATCCATTTGTGTTGAAATATGCCTCGTATATTTCATCGATATTTTCTAAATCGAAGTTTCTTCTTCTCATTCGTGATGGTCGCGCAGTCATTCATTCGATAATCACACGAAATGTGACAATAACAGGCTTTAATGCACATGACTATCGACAGAATTTAAAATTATGGAATAAAGGTATCGAAACAATGATAAATCAATGTGACGAATTAGGCAATTTAAAATGTTATAAAGTTTATTATGAACAATTAGTTTTACAACCAAAGAAAACAATAGAAAATATATTGAAATTCTTGAATTTAAAATGGATCGATCAAGTTCTACATCATGAAGAATTAATCGGCAAGAAAATCGCACTTTCAAAGTAGAAAAATTGAAAATAACAATTTGAAAATAATCGAGTTTGCTGTTTAGAGCTGAACATTCCTCGGCTCAAGTTGTTAAACCAATTAATCTCGAAGCATTAACAAAATGGACGCAAACATTTCCGAAAGAAATCAAGTCCGAACTTGATTCTCTTGCGCCAATGTTAAAAAAACTAGGCTATGATACTCAATCCGATTTGCCGATCTACGGTAATCCGGATGAGATTGTCCTGGAAAATATGAATCAATTGAAAGTAAACGCAAGTTTTTGGGATGAAAAAGCCAAAATCTACGCAAGAAAATCGCCTGATGATCGAAATCTATTTCAACAGTAATCAAAATCTATGTCCACATCTCAATTCTGTCAACGAACAGTGTGAGTTTTTTTTTTGCTTTCTCAATAGTTTTATTTCTTATTTTTTGTTGTTGTTGTTTTATTATAAATTTTTTTGTTAGTATTGTTAATATTTAATAAAAACAATCAAAAAAAAAAAGAAGACGAACAAGAGACACATAATAACAATGAATCTATTTCGATTTCTTATTCGTTTGTTCGTGATCGATAATAATCATTGCCAATTGACTTCGAGATGCGAGACCTTTTTCTCGTTGAACTAAACATCGATTATATTCGAGTGCATTCGATTGTTTCATTGCATCGCATTTCAATGATTTATAATGTACACGTAAGGCTTGATCAGGCGCACGGAGAATATGTAAATCAGTATATTCAACAAAAAGATCGTAGAGAGTTTTCGACGTATCTTTCGATGTCATCGATTTTTTTACATTCAAATAATCGGACAGATACAAAGCAGTATGATCGAATGAATAAGAATTAAACCAACCGTGAGATTTATGTAGATCAATTGTTGAATTATCTGTGATATTATTCGAACGTTTGATTATATGTGGATGATATTGATAGAATGCAATAGGAACGAAGATTTGAATGCTTTCGATGACATTTAAACGGCAACGATTGAGAAAATCCGATTCGATATTAACATACGGATTGGTAAGAAAGATTAATGAATTGGTTCGAAGTTTTGTTTCGAAATAATCGAGAATCATAGTCGAATGTGTTGTTATAGACGATGGAATCAAGATTGTATGATATGTAATCAAGATCTGAGGGTGTTGATTACGAATTCTATCGACTTCATGACGAATTGATTCGAACCATTTTTGTGTTTGACTTTGTTCTTGTTTGTTGGTAACGATATGCGTTAGAAGTAATTCGAGTTTATCTCGAGGTTCTTTTTCGAATAGAGTTTTATTGGCATGACGAAGAAAACGTAGAACAATCGATTGTTCATTCGAATAAATCGGAAGAATAAGAAAAACTTTTGTTATTTCAGTTACAAATGGCATTGGAATAAGTTCGACAAGACCTAAAATCAATGAAATCTTTCCAATAAATTCAAGTTTATTGTGTCGAATACCTAATGGCCTCATGAGTTCAGTTCGTTTGATATATTCAATTCGATTTTCATCGAGCAGTGCTAAATCAAGAATATAATGTGTACCACGTGTTGGATCAAATTGACGGTAACCGTTCAATAATTTCTTTAATTTCAACGTTGAACCATATTTTGATTGTAGTTTACTCACAGCATGAGTAATTACTTCATGAATATCATCATAGTCATCATCTATGGAAACAAATAGTTTTTTTTATTTTATTTTCGTAATTAGATTCGAAACAAACTTTTCATTGTTTCGATGACTGTATCATCGGTTCTCAGATAGATATGTGTTTCATTGAAATAATCCCATCGAAGAACATCGAAACGTGTCGGCGGTTTAAATGGAGATGGTACACCGACTGGCCATGGGATATTTCCACAGCCATCAGGTGCAAAACACGACAATTGTTCGATGTTTTCCGTATATTTCAAGATACTATGTGACATTTCATCGATTTCAACTTGATTAAAATATTTCTGTAGTTTAATCATTGTTTCAACATCAGTGATCGGATGCATAGTTAATGTTTGATTGAAATCTTCAGTTTTCGATAAACTTCCAATGTCAGTATCGAATTCAAAACGATGATTAACATAGGCGTGAAATTTTGAATTCTATTTATTAATAGAAAATCAATTTTAATCGATATCTATTCATTTGAGATAAACTTACGCTCGCTGTATTCATGCATGGTAATTTCGCAGCTTTTAAAATACATCTTCCAATGTTATCTGTTAGATCTTGTGAATAGGCATTATTTGTACACCAATCGAGTTCGTCAAGGATTTTACGAAGAACTGTCTGTGATGATGATAAGAATAGAAAAAAGAATCGATTTGTTTGAATTTCAAAAGAAAAAATTCTATTTTACTCCAGATAGAATAATGCCTGACTCGAAATAACAGTAAACTGCATGAATATCATCAAATGCTTGACCCATGTACAAATCTTGACTTATACTTAAATGATTGAGAAATTCATTTAACTAAATAGAAAAAAGAATGCTCTTTCTTTCGTTTTTCTTTTGATTTTATACTTTAAATCCACGGATAAATGTACGATCAGGTACCAGGACAAACCAATCATAAAATTTAATCATCTTCTCAGCAAGATATTTCAAGACATAGAAAGGTTTTAAATACGCATGTTTATCATGTATAGCAACGACTTGCATGCCTCGAGGAAAGTCTTGTACATCTTCATCGATAAAAAATAACAAACGATTAACATAATCTTGTAAGGTTTGATTATGGAATAAAGCAAATGTATTTAAATGATTTGTTTCTGTTAAAATGGCAACAAGAACTTTTTCTTTAATGCCTAATTCATCGGCAATATATCTTGGTCGAGTAATTTTTGTTGTTGTTTCTGTTTGAGTTGATGTTGATTGTGATCGATTTGAAGTTGATTGAGGTGGATGAATACGTGGTTCGTAATCTTGACTGGCATAGTCGACAAGTGTCACATCAGCTATTGAACGTGCTTGTCGACTTAATATACGAAATGGATCGAAACGATCACGAAATGAAAGTGTCTCATTTCCGAACGGAAAATTTAATGATGACGATGAAAATGGTTCCGAAAAAAGTGAAAATGGATTACTACAAACACTCATCAACGGTAAACAAGCTAAACTCAACAGAAAACCAAGCGATAAACCAACGAATATCGATAGAATATACCGAGATTTTAAACGTGTTCGATGACATAGAAGTGACAGAAGAGAACATTTAAAATGTAGATACATCACTAATTTAATAATAATTTGTAAAAATGATATATCACCGGCAGCAGGAGAATTTAATAACCGACGATTGAGGCTGGATTGAGCTATGATTGAAAAAGAAAAGAAAAGAAAATGATGAGAAATTGTTTTGAATCGTTCTTTAACTCTTAGCAACAATGATACTCAATCTGATCCGAAAAAAAAACATTCTTACTTTCTTTCTCCTTCTCATTTCATTTTTAAAAAAAAATTATTAACTATAAAACTCTCAAGACAAGATGTGACGTTTATGTTTTTATTTGCTTCAATGGCAA
>Ga0209922_100442_pt1 | contig 58943 bp, 47 predicted proteins | sample ThiBiot_500_biof_FD_183946 | JGI IMG/M metagenome (GOLD analysis project Ga0209922, IMG submission 183946) | Wastewater bioreactor microbial communities from Cape Town, South Africa - Thiocy_expt_500_biof (SPAdes) | ecosystem: Engineered > Bioreactor > Thiocyanate-remediating > Anaerobic-Aerobic ... | reverse complement strand
AACATGGCAGGCACAGGCGCCAACACAACCGACTTCACCCTGGTGAAGATCGAAAGCACCAACAACAGCTATCCCAAGGGCGCGGACCGCGCCGACTGCGCCGGCTCCACCTGCACCTACGCCGAGGAAATCCAGAACTTCGCCAACTGGTACACCTACTACCGCACGCGCGCGCTCACGGCCATCGGCGGCACGGCCGAGGCCTTTGCCGCCGTACCCGAGGACTACCGCGTCGGCTACGGCCGGATCAACAAGACTGGCGCCACGTCGATCGACGGCAAGAACTTCGCCACGCTGGAGCGCGGCGTGCGCGGCTTCTCGGCTGACAACAAAAACCAGTTCTACACTTGGCTGAGCGGCCGCACTCAGCCTTCCGGGAGCACACCGCTGCGCCGCGCGATGGACGATGTCGGCCAGTATTTCTCGTGGAGCGACAACCGCGGCCCCTGGGGCGCCGACCCGGGTACCAACGACACCACGGCACACTCGACCTGCCGGCGCTCGGTTCACCTGCTGATGACCGACGGCATGTGGAACAAAGACCAGGGTGGAGCCAGCACCGCCACCGGCAACATCGATGGTGCCAGCGGCTCAACCATCACCGGCCCCGGCGGCCAGAGCTACACCTACAGCGCGGTCGCTCCATACAAGGACAACCACAGCAGCACCCTGGCCGATGTGGCGATGTACTACTGGAAGAACGACCTGCGCCCGGACCTGGACAACGCCATCAAGCCCATCCTGACGGCAGGGCGCGAAAACCCCGCGTTCTGGCAGCACATGGTGAACTTCACCATCGCCTTCGGCGTCAGCGGCAACCTGAAGAACCCTGACGACCTGGCGGCCCTGACCAGCGGCGCGAAAAGCTGGGGCGACCCGAACACCGATGGACCGAACACCGTGGACGACCTGTGGCACGCCGCGCTCAACAGCCGCGGTCGCGCCCTGAGCGCACGCAACTCGGTCGAATACTCCGCCGCCATCAAGTCCATCATCGACGAAATGACGGCCATGGAAGGCAGCGAGGCGGGCGTGGGTGTGTCCACCACCACCCTGCCGCCCGTGGGCAGTTCGACCAAGATGTACACGCCCTCGTTCGCGGCGCCGAGCTGGATCGGCGAGGTGGAGGCACAGTACATCGACGAGAAGGGCCTGGTGACCGGCTCGGCCTGGAAGGCCGCCGCCAAGCTGCCGGGCCACGCCAGCCGCCGCATCTTCACCTACGACCCGGCGGCCACGCCCAAGGGCGTGGAGTTCAAGTGGAGCCTGCTGAGCAACGCCCTGAAAACCGCGCTGTGGGGGAGCACCACCGGTGGCGAGCCGCTGGTGGACTACCTGCGCGGGAGCGGCGCCGGCGAGGGCAGCACCTACCGCAAGCGCGAGAACCAGGACGGCACGCCCAACAAGCTGGGCGACATCGTCAATTCGACACCCGCGCTGGTGCATGACCTGGTCAACTCGTTCTACGAATACCTGCCGCCCAAGACCGCCTCGCTCGACTACGGCGCCGAGACCTACCGCCGCTTCATGGCCGCCAAGAAACTGCGCGAGGCCCAGTTGCTGGTAGGCGCCAACGACGGCATGCTGCACGCCTTCCGCGACGCCGACGGTGTGGAGAGCTTCGCCTTCATGCCACGCTCGGTGCTGGGTTCGGTCAAGCAGCTCTGGAACACCGACTACGCGCACCGCTACTTCGTGGACGGACCGATCTACGAGACCGACGCCTACGATCAGGCCAACGGACGCTGGCAAAACCTGGTGCAGGGCTTTGGCGGTGCCGGGGGCAAGTACCTGTACACCGTCCGCATGCCGGTAGCCAACTGGACCACGGGCAGCACCCCGCCGACAGCCCTGTCGGCCAGCGCCTCGGCGCCGGGCGCCACCGACATCCTGTGGGAAATCAATGACCAGACCACCAACTTCGGTGAGCTCGGCTATGTGCTGGCAAAGCCCGAGACCGGCGTCATGCGCGACGGTACCTGGGTCACCATCTTCGGCAACGGCTATGAGAGCAGCAGCCGCAAGGCGCAGCTGTTCATCGTCAACGCGCTGACCGGCGCGCTGATCAAGCGGATCGACACCAACGTGGGCAATGCCGCGACGCCCAACGGCCTGGGCGGCGTGGGCGTGGTGCGCGACAGCCAGCAGCGCATCGTGGCCGCCTACGGCGGCGATCTGCAGGGCAATATGTGGAAGTTCGACCTGTCGTCCGCCTCCGTGGCCGACTGGAAGATCGCCTTTGACGGCCAACCCCTGTTCGTGGCGCGCAACGCCAGCATGCAGCTGGAGCCGATCACGGCCAAGCCCAACTTCCGTGCCTTTCCCACGGGCGGTGTCATGGTCCTGTTCGGCACCGGCAAGCTGTTCGAGCAAGGCGACCAGTTGGCCAACGACAGGCGCACGCTGTATGGCATCTGGGACAGGGTGCCCGTGGGCAGCGGACCGGGCACTTCGGCCGATGCGCTGACCAACTCCACCACGCTGGTGACGCAGAACGTGGTCACCGCGCCCCTGGCGGGCTCCATCGGCGCCGTGTACCGCAAGTTGACGGTCACTCCAGTGGACTACCAGAGCAAGCGCGGCTGGCGCCTGCCGTTGGTCATCGCCAACGGCGAGCGCATGCTGGATGAGCCGCAGATGCGCGTCGACGCGGTGTTCATGCAGACACTGACACCGACCGCCGTGGCCGACGAATGCCAGGCCGCCAAGTTGATTCGCCGCGGTTACATACTGGACCCATTCATGTCGGGCACCGCGCGTCCGCCGTTCGACGGCAACGCCGATGGCACGCGCGAGAGCCACATCGTGGATCTGGAAGGATCGGGCGAGAATCAGGTCGTGATGCAGACTCCGAAATGCACCGGCCCGCAGTGCGGCAGCGGAGGTGGCGGCGCCAGCGGCGGTGGCGGCGAGCCTTGTGGCGTGATCCTTGGCGCGGGAACCAAGGGCAGCATCCAGGCCTGCTTCGGCAAGGACGCCGTCAAGCGCCATTGGCGCCAGATCGTGACGCCGCCAGCCAGTTGACGGAACCATGCACGACCGGCACCCCCTATCGCGAATGAAGGCAATGTCCATGCAAATCGACACACCCCGGCGGCTTGGCGGATTCACCCTGATCGAGGTGATGATCGTGGTGGCCATCGTGGCCATCCTGTCCGCCATCGCCTTCCCCAGCTACCAAGAGTCGGTGCGCAAGTCCAAGCGCGCCGACGCGCGCACGCAGCTGCTGGAGGCGTCGCAGCACATGCAGCGCTTCTATTCGCAGAATGACCGCTACGACCAGGCCAACGACGCCGCTGGCACGGCCGTCGCCCTGCCAGCGACCCTGACCACCGTGCCTCGGGGTGCCGCGGCCGGCACCGAGGACTACACCATCCGCTTCCAGGCCGGCACCCTGAATGCGCGCGCCTTCACCCTGGAAGCCGTGCCCCGCGCGGGCAGCACCATGGCCAACGACAAGTGCGGTACCTTGCGCATCAACAGCGTGGGCCGGCGCACGGTCACCGGTGAGTCCGGCGGCATGACAGCGGCCACCTGCTGGCGCTGAAGACGGTCGGGAGCCCCCGCACCGGGTATACCGGTGGTGACGGCTCTCCCCAAAGGCCGATGGGCGTACCCCATCGGCCTTTTTCATTGCGTCACAATCGGCGCCCTGATGATCCGAGACCCACTGCGCCACCAACTCCAGCGCCACACCGAGCGCCTGGCCGAGCTGGACTTCCTGCTCGCCCAGCCCGACGTGCAGGCCGATACCGAGCAGCTGATGGCGCTGTCGCGCGAGCACACCGAGGTCGCCGCCGTGGCCGGGCGCTGGGCGCGCTGGCAGCAGCGCGAACGTGACCTGGCCGCCGCGCTCGAGCTGCAAGCCGACCCCGACATGACGGAGATGGCGCGCGAGGAAGTCGCCGCCTGCGAGGCCGAGCTGGCCGAGCTGGAGGCCGAGCTGCAGCGCCTGCTGCTGCCCAAGGACCCGGATGACGCGCGCAACGCGTTTCTGGAGATCCGCGCCGGCACCGGCGGCGACGAATCGGCGCTGTTCGCCGGCGATCTGGCGCGCCTGTACACGCGCTACGCGCAGGGCCGCGGCTGGCGCGTCGAGGTGATGAGCGAATCGCCCGCCGAGCTGGGCGGCTACAAGGAGCTGGTGCTGCGCATTGCCGGCGACGGCGCCTACGGCGTGCTGCGCTTCGAATCGGGCGGCCACCGCGTGCAGCGCGTGCCGGCCACCGAGACGCAGGGGCGCATTCACACCAGCGCCGCCACGGTGGCGGTGATGCCCGAGCCTCATGAAGCCGAAGCCATCACGCTCAACCCGGCCGACTTGCGCATCGACACCTTCCGCGCCAGCGGCGCCGGCGGCCAGCACGTCAACAAGACCGATTCCGCCGTGCGCGTGGTGCACCTGCCCACCGGCATGGTGGCCGAATGCCAGGACGGCCGCAGCCAGCACGCCAACAAGGCCAAGGCGCTGCAGGTGCTGCAGGCGCGCCTGCAGGACAAGGAGCGCGGCGAGCGCGCCGCCAGGGAGGCCGCCACGCGCAAGGGCCTGGTGGGCAGCGGCGACCGCAGCGACCGCATCCGCACCTACAACTTTCCGCAGGGGCGCGTCACCGACCACCGCATCAACCTGACGCTGTACAAGCTCGACCGGGTCATGGAAGGCGATCTGCAGGATGTGGTCGACGCCCTGCGCACGGCGCACGAGGCCGAGCTGATGGCCGAGCTGGAAGCCGCCGCCTGACGGGTCGCCGCCGCCGGCTGGCTATCATCCTAAATCCGGCAGTTGACCGCTTGCAACTTTCCATAACGCCTCATGTACCTTGATGCTTTTGGCTTCGGCAGCCTTCACCTGTTGGGTGGCAGCGCTATGCACCCACCAGCACCGCGCTGGCCGCGCCATGCGGCGTTGTTCGTCCTTGCGCACAGGAGTGCGCTGCGTCCTCACGCCTTGCCTGGCACACCCATCGCGGCACTGGTGGGCGCATCCAACTGCCGGATTTAGGATCATCCGCGCCATGAGCGACCACCCTGCCCTTCGCCACGGCGCCGCCACGCTGGCGTGCGCGATCGCCGCCTTGCTGGCCGGCTGCCAGGGCGGCACGCCCTGGGGCGCCACGCCGCAGCAGATCCCGCTGCCACCGCTGCCGCGGCTGGAGAACCTGCCCGCCCACGCCGAGGCCGGCACCACCGCCGGCGCGCAGCGCATTGCCGAGCGCGTGCGTGCCGCGCTGGCGGCCGAGCCGCGCCTGGCCGGCGCGGCGCTGGGCGTGGAAGGCTTCGAAGGCGGGGTGATGGTGCTCAGCGGCCGCCTGCCCAGCGCCGCCGACCGCGCCCTGGCGCTGCAAACCGCGCGCCGCGTGGCCGGCGTGGGCGACGTGGTGGACCGCATGAGCGCGCCCTGACGCTGGCGCGCGCCATCACCTGCGCCAGGGATTCAAGCCAAATCAGGCGCCAGCGCTTATCTGTCCAGCGCCAGCAGCTATCAAAACAAAAGCGATGAACACCCTTGGCGCCGCCTTGCGGCAGTTACAGACCGGCGGCCTGCCGCGGCTGGAGGCGCAGATGCTGCTGCTGCACGCGCTGGGCCAGCCGCCGCAGGCGCGCGCCTGGCTGCTGGCGCACGACGACGCCGCGCTGCCGGCCGACGCCGCCACCCGCCTGCACGCGCTGGCCACGCGCCGGCTGGCCGGCGAGCCGATGGCCTACCTGACCGGCGAAAAGCATTTCCACGGCCTGCGCCTGCAGGTGGACGCGCGCGTGCTCGACCCGCGCGACGACACCGAGACGCTGGTCGACTGGGCACTGGCGCTGCTGCCCGCCGACGCCCCGCGCCGCGTGCTGGACCTGGGCACGGGCAGCGGCGCCATCGCCCTGGCCATCGCGCACGCCCGGCCCCAGGCGCGCGTGACGGCGGTCGACGCCAGCGCCGACGCCCTGACCGTGGCGCGCGCCAACGCCGGGCAGCTGGGACTGGCCGTGACGCTGCATCACGGCGACTGGCTGGCGCCGGTGGCGGGCGAGCGGTTCGACCTGATCGTCAGCAACCCGCCCTACATCGCCGAGGGCGACGCGCACCTGCCCGCGCTGGCGCACGAGCCGCGCAGCGCGCTGGTCAGCGGCGCCGACGGGCTGGACGACCTGCGCCGCATCGTCGCCACCGCGCCCGCCCACCTGGCGCCCGGCGGCTGGCTGCTGCTGGAGCACGGCTGGGACCAGGCGGCCGCCGTGCGCGCCCTGCTGACCGATGCCGGCTTCACCCAGGTGCAGTCGCGGCGCGATCTGGCCGGCATCGAGCGCTGCTCGGGCGGGTGTCATTGCCCCAGCGTCGAGCGCCGCTGAGGCCTGCCTTCAGGCGCGGACCCCCGAGGCGCATCAGGGCCCGTCGCCAGGGTCGATCGAGAAGCTGCTGAGATGGATCGTCTTGTCGGGCTCTGAACCCGCCATGCGCGCCAGCCGCAGCGGCAGCGTGACCTGCCACAGGTCGGTCAGCGCCAGATGGAGCTGATCGGCCACCGGCAGCGCCCCCGCGGCCTGCAAGCCCACCAGCAGCGGCTGGCCATCGTCCTGCGTGGCCTGCCAGTGGGCGGCGTCCTCGCCCGCTGCGCGCGGCACGCGCGCCGCCAGCGCGTACAGGGTGGCGAACGCCGTGGTGCCCAACGACGCGCCCGCCTTGGCCGGCCGGGCCTTGAGCGGCCGGCCGGCACGGCGCCAGTCGGCGGCGCATTGCTCGGCCCCCTGCATGAAGCCGGCGGCCCAGGCCAGCAGCGCGGCGTCATCGGCCGCGCTGGTGTCGGCGCCGACCAGTTCGTGGGCCAGATCCAGCGGCATCGGGGTGTCTGGCCCGGCGTTGACCAGATGCGCGTTCAGGCTGTTGTACAGCCGCATGAGGGCGTCCAGATCGGTGTTGATCGCCTTGTGCTGCGCCGCCGGTGTGCTGGGCGGTGGCCGGGTGCGCCAGCCCAGCGCCACCGGCATCCAGGCGGCGGGCATCGCCATGCCGGGCGCCCAGGCGATGGCGGTCAGAAAGCCGTGCAGGCGCGGCCAGTCGTAATGGGTTCGCAGGTGCTGGCGCTGCGCGTCGGGCAGGGCCAGGGCCGCCAGATCGGTGCCGTCAGCCAGCAGGCTGGCGTTGCCGTCGCCCGCGGGCCGCTTGGCGGCTGCCTTGCGCGGCGCGGCACGGCGCTTGCGTGGCGCGGGCAGCGCCAGGGTTTGCGACCATGCCAGCGCGCCGGTGCGCACCCAGTCGGCGCGCGCCTCGGCCCGGTATTCGTAGGCCGCCTGCGCACCACCCACGATGAGGCCGGGACCGTCCTCGGGCGGCGGCGCGTCCAGCACGTCGGGCCACAGGGCGTTCAGGTAGGCGGGGTAGTCGGCATGGGCGCGGGCCAGCTCGGCGGCGGCCTCGTCATGCCGGCCCAGGGCATGAAGCGCCAGCGCGCGACGGTGGCGCGATGGCGGGAAGTCGTCCGGGTAGCGATCCAGCAGCGCCAGCGCGTCGGCATGGCGGTCGGCGGCGATCCAGGCGTCGGCCAGCAGCGCGCGCCAGCCGTGGTTGTCCTGAGGGTTCAGGGCCACGCTCCATTCGAGCAGGGGCAGCACCTCGCGCTGCTGATCGAGCCCGAACGCGATGGCCTGCGCCAGCAGGCGCAGCAGCGGGCGGCTGGGGGTGTGAATCCACTCCACGCCCAGGCGCCGCGCGCTGGCGCTGGCGGCGTCCACCGCCGGTTCGAGCAGGGCGCGCAGCAGGCGCAGGGCGTGCTGCGACAGCTGCCAGGCGCTCTGGCGCAGCGCGGGCGACTCGTCTTCGGCCAGCAGCTCGCGCACGGCCAGCAGCAGGTCATCGAGCACGGCCACGCTCAGCCAGGCCTGCGGCTCGCGACGCAGGAACTCGGCGGCGGCGGGCAGGTCGACCAGCAGGCCGTCGGCATCGCCGTCCAGCCACACCATGTCGGGCTTGCCGACCACGAAGCTGCGCTGCCAGCGCCGCTCCAGCGCCGCCAGCGCCCGCGCCGGGCGCACCCGCAGCCAGCGCATGGCACCGTCCAGCGACGCGGCATCCGGCGCCTTGGGCGCGCGCCGGCGACGCGGCGGCTCGGTGATTTCGATGCGGTGCAGCGCCCGGGCGGCCGCGGCGTCCAGCTCGGCCGGCAACTGGGCGCACAGGGCCAGCCAGGCGTGCGCCAGCACGTCGTGCGGCTCGTCCATGTCCTGCGCCATGCGATCGTGGATGGCCGCCAGGCCATGCTCGCCCAGCTCGGCCAGCACGCGCGCCAGCTCGTCGTGGCCAGCGCGGCGCGCCTTGGCGGCCAGCAGAGGGCCGCGCAGCCGCGCTTCGTCCGCGCGGCCCTCGGACAGCAACGTGACCAGCTCCAGGTGCCACAGCTGCGGATCGTCGGGCGCTTCGCGCTGGGCCTGTTTGAACACCGCCCAGGCCTCGGCATGGTTGCCCTGGTCGGCCAGCATGCTGACCAGGCGCGCGCGCGCGGCGGTGGCCAGCGCCTTGTCGCGGTGCCCGGCGATCTGGCGCGCCAGCGCGAAGCGGCGGGTCTGCTGGCCCAGCGCCAGCAAGGCTTCCATCAGGGTGTCGAACGCGGGTTCGTGGCGCTCGTCCAGGCCCTGCGGCTGCTCGAACATCGGCCCCAGCACCGCGACCACCTGCCCGGGCTGGTCCTGCTCCATCCAGAACATGGCCGCCTGCGCCAGCGCGTGCGCCGGCAGCGCGCGCACGCTGGCGGCGCCCAGCGCCTCGGGCGGGGCGTGCTGGATGGCCAGGGCGGTGAGCATCTGGGCGTCGAACGGCAGGCCGACATGCCCAAAGCTGGCGCAGCAATGCTTGTACTTGCGGCCCGAGCCGCAGTGGCACGGATCGTTGCGCTCGATCTTGGGCAGGCCGCGCGCGCGCCAGTGGTGCGAGGGCAGCGGCACCGCGCCCCACAGCGCGCGGGCCATGGCGCGGGCGGCGCGCGGATCGTCCACCGGGCCGCCGGGCGCCGCCGCCGCGCTGGCGAACCAGTCGCCAAAATCCTGCAGGCTGTCACCGCGCAGCAGGCGGGTGAACATCTGGTCGATCAAGCGGCCGCCTTCGGCCAGCGCCTGGGTATCGTGCGTGTCAGTCATAGGCGTCGCCCTTCTGGTCCGAGATGCAAGGCCGCGCGGGACCGGGCGCTGGCACGGCCGGCGCTTACTGCGTCCCCGCCAGCGCCGCAAAGCGCAGCGGCCCCAGCGCACCCAGGCCGAATTCGTCCAGCAGCGCGCGCAGGCGCTCGCCGGCGCTGCGCTTCTTGTGGCCCGTCCAGCGGGCGATGATCAGCTCGTTCTTCAGGCTGTGCTCCCAGCCCACCAGCTCGGTCACGGTCACGCTGTAGCCCTGCGATTCGAGGTACAGGCAGCGCAGCACGTTGGTCAGCTGGCTGCCCAGCTCGCGCGTGTGCAGCGGGTGGCGCCACAGCTCGGCCAGCGGGGTGCGCGCCAGAGCGAACGCCTTGTTCATGCGCAGGCGGGCGGCCAGCTCGGCCTGGCAGCAGGGCACCAGCACCATGGCCTGGGCTTTTTTCGCCAGGCCGAAGGCGATGGCGTCGTCGGTGGCGGTGTCACAGGCGTGCAGCGCGGTGACGATGTCGATGCGCTCGGGCAGGGCCGCGTCCTGCACCGCGTCAGCGGCGGCGATATTGAGAAAGCGCATCCGCGCAAAGCCCAGCCGATCGGCCAGCGCGCGCGAGCGCTCGACCAGCTCGGGCCGCGTCTCGATGCCATACACGGTTGCGCCGTCCTGGCCCTTCAGCAGCAGGTCGTACAGGATGAAGCCCAGGTAGGACTTGCCGGCGCCGTGGTCGGCCAGGGTCAGCGCGCCGGCGTGCGGCGTCAGCTCGCCCACGATCTTCTCGATGAACTGCACCAGATGCTCGACCTGCTTGAGCTTGCGGCGCGAATCCTGGTTCAGCCGGCCATCGCGGGTGAGGATGTGCAGCGCCTTCAGCAGCTCGACGGACTGGCCGGGGCGCAGCGCCTCGCGCACCGCGTCTTCCGGATGTTTTTGGCTGCCAGCGCCCGACTGGCGAGCGCTGGCAGCTCTCTTTTTGGTAGCGTTCTGATTCATGTCGCCGGCGGCTCGTCGGGGTCGAAGCGCGGCCCCACGTCCAGCGCGGCCCAGCCGTCGGGGCCGAGCTGGCGCAACGTGGCCATGTTGGCCTCGAAGATCGTCTCGGCCTCGGGGAAGGCCTCCACGGCGCGGTCGATGCTGTCTTCGCGGATCAGGTGCAGCGTCGGGTAGGGCGAGCGGTTGGTGGCGTTGGTGATGTCGTCCGCCTCGGTGCCCTCGAACTGGAAGCGCGGGTGAAACGGCGCCACCTGCAGCACGCCTTCCAGGTCCAGCGCGCCCAGCAGGGCCTCGGCGTCGCCCAGAAAATCGTTGAAGTCCAGGAAGTCGGCAAACTGGTCGGGCACGATCAGCAGCGTGGTCTCGCGCTCGGACGCCTCCAGCGCCGCCAGCGCCAGCAGCTCGGCGCGCAGCAGCGCCAGCAGCTCGCGCCGCCCGCCACCGGCGCACACGGCGTAGTGGATCTGGCCCTTGATGTGCGGCGCCTTGGCAAAGGGGCACAGGTTCAGGCCAATGACGGCGCGCTCCAGCCAGCGGCGGGTGTCGGCAATGGCGGTGGCGGCTACGTCGGCCGCGGACAAATGAGTGCTCATGGGGCGGATTGTGCCGCGCCGATCGCGCGGCCGACACGGCCCCGTGCCGTGCCCGCCTCCCCAAAGCGCGTCGCGTGATGCGCCCGCGGCGCTCAGCCGCGCCGCCGCCTGGCCGCGCCAGCGGCACCCAGGGCGGCCAGGGCCGCGCCCAGCAGGGCCAGCACGCCCGTCTCCAGCGTGGGCACGGGCGTCGGCGCGGTCGCCACGTCGTACGTGATGACGATACTGCCGTGGCCCGCCTGCACGCCAGCGGTGGTCGTGCCGCCGCCCAGCCCGCCGATGTAACCCGAGCCGCCGCCGCCGCCGGCCGCATAGGCCGAACCACCGCCGTAATAGCCGCCGCCACCGCCCGCCATGTGATATGAGGCGCTGCTGCCGCCCAGGCCCAGTTGGCCCGCAACGCCGGGGCTGTACCCGGCAGCGCCGCCGGCCGACTGGGTTCCACCGCCGCCAGGTGTGTAGCCGGCATGCCCCACACCCGCTACACCGCTGGCGCCGCCACCGGCGCCACCCGTGCCATGGTTCGGGCAGCCGGAATTGCCGCCGCCGCCACCGCCCGCCACGGCCACCCGGTTGGCCAGCGCGGTGCCGCCCACGCGCACGTCGGTGGCGCCGCCGCCGCCAGCCCCATACACGCCACCGTCGCCGCCGCCGTTGAAGCCGCCCGGTGCCGGCGTGACGTTGCCGACATCAGCCGCCTGGCCGCCGACGTACAGGTTCAGCACCTGCCCGGGCGTCACGCTCAGGCTGCCCTGGGTCTGGCCACCCAAACCGCCGTCTTCCTCGCGCGGGCCGCTACACGGGTAAGAACCGCCCCCTTGCGCCCCACGCAAATCCAGCGTCACCTGCGTCACGCCCGCGGGCACCGTCCAGGTCTGCGCCGCCCCGGTGTAGGCAAAGTTGGCCGTCGCCCCCAGCGCCGCCGACGCCGCGGCCCAGGCCACCGCAGCCAGGGCGATTTTTGACTTGATCCTCATGATTTCGACCTCTCCATGCGTGCAGAAAACGACATTGTCAGACGCAGGGTTATCCGAGTGGAAAAAATCGTGAGCCGTCGTCAACGGTGCCCGCCGAGCGTTGCGTTGGTGCAACTCTTGGTGCCGGCGGTGGCGACAGCGGGCATCCGCGTGGCGCGCCCTACCGGCCCAGCCGCCGCCCGATGCGCCAGGCCAGCAGCGCGCCCAGCACGCAGCAGGCGCCGGTGACCCACCAGGTGGCGTGCCAGCCGCCCACCCGGCCGGCCAGCCAGGCCACCACCGGCGGGCCGGCAAACTGGCCGATGGCCGACCACTGCATCATCCAGCCGACGGTGGTGGACACCGTGCGCTCGCCCGGCGCCAGGCGCGGCGCCAGCGCGAACAAGCTGCCCGGGATCAGCCCGCCAACGGTGGAAAACAGCAGCGCCCCCAGATAACGCGACACGGGCGCGTCGGCGGTGGCGGCGCCGAAGGCCAGGAAGGTGCCCAGCGCCATGGCGGCAAAGCCGCACCACAGCAGCCGCCGCGGCGCCACGCCACGCGACAGCAGGCGCCCGGCCGCCACGTTGCCGATCATGTTGACGGCCGCCACCAGCGCCGTCAGCACCGCGCCCAGCGCGCCGCTCCAGCCCGACTGGGCGTACAGCGAGGGCAGAAAGCCGATCACCGACAGCCATTGGGCCGAATAGGCGCCGAACGTGAGCGCCGCCAGCCACGGCCCGCCGCTGCCGAGGGTCTGCGCCAGCCGGGCGGCCCAGCCTTCGGTCGCCGCGCCCGCGCCCTGCCCGGGGGCGTGCGGCGGATCGGGCGGCACCGCCCGCGCCACCCAGGGCACCATGGCCGCCGACAGCAGCGCCAGCAGCCACCACCAGCCGGGCCAGCCCAGCCAGGCCATCACCCCCGGCCCGGCCAGCAGCGCCAGTGCCGTGCCCACGGGCATGAAGGCACCCCAGAAGCCCAGCATGCGCGTCAGCCGCGACGGCGCCACGCAGCGGCGCACCAGGCTGGGCGCGGGCACGGTGGCCATCAGAAAACCCAGGCCTTCCAGCCCGCGCAGCACCAGCAGCGTGCCCACGCCCTGGGCCCAGCCGCCGGCCAGCCCGGCGGCCGACAGCAGGCTCAGCCCGATCAGCATGCTGCGCCGCAGGCCGATGCCGTCGGCCGTCAGCCCCGCCACCACGCCCAGCGTCATGGTGCCCAGCTGCACCAGCGACAGCAGAAAGCCGGCTTCGACCAGGCTGATGCCCAGCTCGCGCTGCAACACCGGCAGCGCCGGCGGCAGCTTGGCCACGTGCAGCGCGGCGGCGACGCCGGCCAGGATGACGATCCAGGCGGCACCGGGGTGTGAAGACGCAGTGGGCGGGGAAGCGGGCATGGGCAAGGGACAGGCGGCGCCGACGAGGGCCGCCGCGCCACGGTGCGCGGGCAGGCCCGCGGCGGCGGCACTGACAAAGACAGGCCGATTATGGTGGGCGGGGCGAAGGGGCGCTGAGGCCGGCGGGAATTCATGCAAAAACGAGCTCCAGCACAATTGCAGACTGCGCCAGCAGCTATCGTTTTTGAAGTTATCGCCAAAGGGCATGCCGTTGGCCCGTGGTGGACCTGGCGCTGGACGCGCCGCTGCGGTGGATCCCCGCTGTCGCGGGGATGACGGTGGGGGGTCGCCAGTCCGGGCGGCGCGCTCAGCCTAGAAACGGCAGTTGAACGCGCCCGCCAGTGCCGTGATCGGCGTGCCAGGCTAGGCGCGAGGACGCGGCAGGCTACTGCCTGCAAGGACGAGCAACGACGCCTGGCGCGCCGAGCGCGGTGCTGGCGGGTGCGTAGCGCGTTCACCTATTCGGTGAACGCCATCGAAGCCACAAACGCCAACACCCGCGCGGCATTGGCGATGGTCGCAAGCGGTCAACTGCCGTTTCTAGGCTCAGGTCAGCAGCCGGCGGCCGGTCAGCCGCTCGTGTTCGCGCAGGGCAAAGCGGTCGGTCATGCCGGCGATGTAGTCGGCCACGGCGCGCTCGCGGTCGGGGCGCTGGGCGAATTCGGCGCGCAGCTCGGCCGGGCGCGACAGGTAGGCGGCGTACAGCCCGTGCACCACCTCGCGCGCCTGATCGGTGGTGGCCACCACCCGCGGGTGGCGGTACAGGTGCTGGAACAGAAAGCGCTTGAGCGCGCTGGACTGCGCGCGCATGGCCGGGCCAAAGCGCACCAGCGGGCCGGCGCGGCGGGCGGCGTCGGCGTCCGGCGGCGCGGCGGCGGCGATGGCGGCGGCGGTGGCGTCGATGACGTCATACACCTGGGCCGACAGCATGCGGCGGATCGACTCGTACAGCAGGCGCCGCCCGTGCAGCGCGGGATGTTCATGCAGCACCTGCGCCTGGTGGTGGGCAAACAGCGGCACCTCGGCCAGTTGCTCCAGCGTCAGCAGGCCCGAGCGCACGCCGTCGTCGATGTCGTGCGCGTTGTAGGCGATCTCGTCGGCCAGGTTGGCCAGCTGCGCCTCCAGGCTGGGCTGCGTGCGGTCAATGAAGCGCCGCGCCACGCCGCCGGGCTCGCGCGCCTCGATGGCGCGGGCGTGCGCCGCCGAGCAGTGCTTGAGGATGCCCTCGCGCGTCTCGAAGCTCAGGTTCAGGCCGTCGTGGTGCGGGTAGCGCTGCTCCAGCTCGTCGACCACGCGCAGGCTTTGCAGGTTGTGCTCGAAGCCGCCGAACTCGCGCATGCATTCGTTCAGCGCGTCCTGCCCGGCGTGGCCGAAGGGCGTGTGGCCCAGGTCGTGCGCCAGGGCGATGGCTTCCACCAGATCCTCGTGCAGGCCCAGCGCGCGGGCAATGTCGCGCGCCAGCTGCGCCACTTCCAGCGAATGCGTCAGCCGGGTGCGGAACAGGTCGCCCTCGTGGTTGAGGAACACCTGGGTCTTGTAGACCAGGCGCCGAAACGCCGTCGAGTGCACGATGCGGTCGCGGTCGCGCTGGAAATCGTTGCGCGTGGGCGCCGGCGAGACCGCGAAGCGCCGCCCGCGCGAGCGCGCCGGGTCGCAGGCATAGGGGGCCGGGGTCATGGGGCGTTGGGCGTTGGGCGTTGGGCGTTGGGCGTTGGGCGTTGGGCGTTGGGCGTTGGGCGTTGGGCGATCAGGATACCGGACGCGAAGGGTTCGCGAAGGGCGCGAACAATCAAATCAGCCATCAGCGCGCTCCCAATCAGCGCCAGCAGCTATCAATATGATTGCAATTCACGCCGCCGGCACAAAACCACCCAAAGGCCTTCTTCTGCGCCCTCTGCGAATCCTTTGCGTCCTCTGCGTTCGGCTGTTCCCCGCAGCGCATCCACACGCTCAGGCGGCGCAGCAGCGATCGATCACCTGGCGCACCAGCGCATCCGGCGCGGCGCGCACGGCGGCCCGGCCGGGGCCGTCGATGAGGACGAAGCGGATCTCGCCGCGCTCGGCCTTCTTGTCCACCCGCATCAGCTGCAGGTAGCGGCCGGCGTTGTCTTGCGCGTCCAGCACGGCGCCGCGCGTGGGCAGGCCGGCGCGCTCGATCAGGCTGGTGAGGCGCTGCACAAACGCGGCATCCACCAGCCCCAGCTCGCGCGACAGTTCGGCCGCCATCACCATGCCGGCGCCCACGGCTTCGCCATGCAGCCAGGCGCCGTAGCCCAGGCCGGCCTCGATGGCGTGGCCGAAGGTGTGGCCGAAGTTGAGGATGGCGCGCAGGCCGGACTCGCGCTCGTCCTGCCCCACCACCTCGGCCTTGATCTGGCAGCTGCGCTCCACCGCGTGCGCCAGCGCCGCCGGCTCGCAGGCGCGCAGGGTGTCGATGTTCGATTCGATCCAGTCGAAGAACGCCATGTCGTGGATCGGGCCGTACTTGATCACCTCGGCCAGGCCGGCCGACAGCTCGCGCGCCGGCAGCGTGGCCAGCACCTGCAGGTCGCACACCACCGCCAGCGGCTGGTAGAAGGCACCGATCATGTTCTTGCCCAGCGGGTGGTTGATGGCGGTCTTGCCGCCCACCGACGAATCCACCTGCGCCAGCAGCGTGGTCGGCACCTGCACGAAGGGCACGCCGCGCATGTAGCAGGCGGCGGCAAAGCCGGTCATGTCGCCCACCACGCCGCCGCCCAGGGCGTACAGCGTGGTCTTGCGGTCGGCGCCGTGGCCCAGCAGGGCGTCGAAGATGGCGTTCAGCGACGTCCAGCCCTTGTGCTGCTCGCCATCGGCCAGCACGATCTGCCGCACCTGGCGATGGCGGCCGGCCAGCGCGCGCGCCAGGCGCTCAGCGTACAGCGGCCCCACGGTGGCATTGGTGACGATGAAGGCGTCGCTGCCGGTCGGTACGGCCTGGAACGCGTCAGCGTCGTCCAGCAGGCCGGCGCCGATCAGGATGGGGTAGCTGCGCTCGCCCAGATCGATGCGGACCTGGAGCGCGGTGGATGAAGCGTGCATGGCGCGCAAGTGTAGTGCGCGGCTCAGCCACCGGGCGGAGCGCTGGCCGGCGGCGCTGCCGTCACTCCGGCCCCAGGCATCAGCTCCAGCTGCATCACGATGCGCCCGACCAGCATGGACAGCGACGAGCCGTGCGCGTCGAGCACGAAATGCGCGCATTCGCGGTACAACGGGTCGCGCTCGGCATGGAGCGCGCGCAGGCGCGCCAACGGGTCGTCGACCTGCAGCAGCGGGCGCTTGGTGTCGTGGCGCAGGCGGCGGTGCAGCTGCTCGGGCGAGGCGCGCAGGTAAATCACCGTGCCGCGCTGGCGCAGGTGCCGCCGGTTGGCCGGCCGCAGCACCGCGCCACCGCCAGTGGCCAGCACGCCCGGCGGGCCCTGCGTCAGCTCGTCGATCACAGTCTGCTCGATGTCGCGAAAGGCCGCCTCGCCCTGGTGGTCAAAGTAGTCGCGGATCGAGCAGCCCAGGCGCTGCTCGATCACCGCGTCCGAATCCGCGAACGGCAGCTGCAGCCGCCGCGCGAGCGAGCGGCCGACGGTGGTTTTGCCGCTGCCGGGCAGGCCGACAAGAACGATCAGTGGCATGAAAAAAAATCCCCGGACAGGCCGGGGAGGATAGCGCGATAGCGTGTGATTCGCGGCAACCGGAACCCACCGCGTTGGCGCGGCGGTCCCGGCGGATGGGCTACAGACAGGCCGCCGGTCAGGGCGCCTCGACGGTGAACGCCAGGTTCTGCGTCACCGAAGTACCCGCGTTGTCGGTGACCCGCACCGCGATCGAATAGGCGCCGACGGCCGTCGGCGTGCCGGTGATCACACCGGCGCCGCTGAACGTCAGGCCGGCAGGCATCGGACCCAGCGCCGTCCAGGTGTAGGGCGACACGCCGCCCGACGCCGTCAGGGCGTAGGAGAACGGCAGGTTAAGTTCGGCCGTGATCGCCGAGGCGGTGAACACCAGGGGCGGCGCCATGGGGCCTGTGATCTTCAGTGTCACCGTCGCGTCGGCCACGTTGTCCAGGGCGTCGGAGACGCGCACGCGCACCACATAGGTGCCCGGCGGCACGCGCGGCGTGCCCTGCAGCACACCGGCATCGCTGAGCGACAGGCCGGTGGGCAGCGCGTCGAGCGCGGTCCACGAATAGGGTGCCCGCCCGCCCGTGGCGCTCAGCACCACGCCGAACGGCGTGGCATTGGGCACGTCGAACGAGACCGCCGCCAGGCTGAGCGGCGTGGACGCCACGCCCTCGACCGCCCACACCACCAACAGGTGGCGCACTTCGTCCTGGATGCCATTGCTGACGTCGTTGTCGCGGCGGTCGGTCTTCAGTTCGAGCAGGATCGGTCCGCGGTTGGGTCCGCTGGACAGCGAGAACAAGCCCACGCCGCCAGTGGTCGATACCTGGACCGTGCTGCCCTGCTGCGCGCCGGCCAGCAGGCGCGCGCCCAGGGCGGGCGCGCCGGCCGCGCGACTGCCCACGATGGTGACCTGCACGTTGGGCTTGCCGTTGGCCGGAATGGGCTGGTTGGCGTCGTCCCAGACATAGGCGCTGATCGCCGTGCTGGTGCGCAGATCGCTCGTATTGCCCTGGGTGCCCAGGGTGTCGTGCTGCGCCACGCCGCGGATGCTGGCCGCCATGCCGGTGCCGGCGCCGCCGCCCACCGTGATGTCCACGCTGGCGCTGACTTCGCGGTTCGCGCGCGGATCGTGCACCGAGCAGGTGATGGTCGCCACGCCCGCCTGGTTGCCGGCGTGGAAATGGAAGGAGTTGCCCCCGGCGTTGGCGCCGAGGGTGATGTTGCGATAGGCGTTCGGCACCTTGACCTTGCCGCCCTGGCCGTCATCCACCTCGGTCTCATGCTCGGACTTGCCGTCCAGGTAGTAGAGCGGGCCGGAGTCGAGGCCATAGGCCGTGTTGCAGGCGAACACGTCTTCGCCGCCCGGGATCGGCGCATCGCCTTTCTTGGCACTCACGTAGAGCGTGGTGGTGAAGGGCGCATCGACGCCGATGCCGGGCGGATAGTGGGCCACGTTCAGCGGCAGGCTGGTCTTGGCCGCGCGCAGGGTGATGGTGTAGGACTCCGGGGTGTCGCCCGGACTGCCACCGCCGCCGCCACACGCCGCCAGCAACGCGGCCGCGGCCAATCCCACCATCGATCCAATCAACTTTCGCATAAATTCAACCTGCTAAAAAAACGTCTGTGAAGGCTGTGGCGCTCAACGCACCGCGCCGCGGTCCGAAATCATCTTGGGGGTGATGAACACCAGCATTTCCTGCTTTTCGGCCTGGCGCGTGCGCTGCTTGAACAGATTGCCCAGCACGGGCACGTCGCCCAGCACCGGCACCTTGTTCTCGCTTTCGCGCTCGGTCAGCTCGAAGATGCCGCCGATCACCACCGTGCCGCCATTTTCCACCAGCACCTGGGTCTTGACGCGCTTGGTGTTGATGGACATGCCGCCACGCACCTCGGTGCCGGGGCTGTCCTTGTTGACGTCGAGGTCGAGGATGATGTTGCCCTCGGGCGTGATCTGCGGCGTGACTTCCAGCTTGAGCACCGCCTTGCGAAAGGCGATGGAGGTGGCGCCGCTGGCCGTGGCCTGCTCGTAGGGGAACTCGGTGCCCTGCTCGATCAGCGCCTTGGTCTGGTCGGCCGTCACGACGCGCGGGCTGGACACCACGCGGCCCTTGCCGTCGGCCTCCAGGGCCGAAATTTCGAGGTTCAGGAAGCGGTTGGCCGCCGAGCTGAACAGCGAGATGGCAAAGCTCGCCGGCGTGGCGCCCGCCAGACCCGAGGCCGGCAGGTTGACGAACTGCGAGGTCAGCGAAGTCAGGCCAGCGGCATCGGTCTGGCCGGTGGTCGAGGTGATGGCGTTGTAGTTGCCGCCCAGCGCCACCCGGTTGCCACTGCTGCCCAGCCCGTAGCCAGCGTCGCCGCCGCGGATGCCGCGCAGGTCGGCACCACCCAGCTTGACGCCCAGCGACTTGCCGAAGGTGTCGGAGGCTTCGACGATGCGCGCCTCGATCAGCACCTGGCGCACGGGCACGTCGAGCTTGGCGATCATGTCCTGGATCTGCTCCAGCCGCGACGGGATGTCGGAGACGAACAGCTGGTTGGTGCGCGGCTCGGCGATCACGCTGCCGCGCGAGCTGAGCAGGCGCCCCTCGCTGCCACCGCTGGTGCCGCCGCCTCCACCACCGGAGGTCGAGGTGAGCTGCTGCTTGATGTCCTCGGCCTTGGTGTAGTTGAGCTGGAACGACTGCGTGCGCAGGGGTTCGAGGTCGCGAATCGCCTTCTGCGCCTCGAGCTCGGCCTTTTCCTTGGCCGCCAGCTCGTCCTTGGGCGCGATCTGCAGCACGTTGCCATGGCGCTTCATGCCCAGGCTCTTGGACTGCAGGATGATGTCGAGTGCCTGGTCCCAGGGCACGTCCTTCAGGCGCAGCGTCAGGTTGCCCTGCACGGTGTCGGAGGTGACGATGTTGAAGTTGGTGAAGTCGGCGATCACCTGCAGCAACGAACGCACGTCGATGTTCTGGAAGTTCAGCGACAGCTTCTCGCCGCGGTAGCCCGGGCCCTGCGTCAGCTTGTCGGCGCTGACCTTCTGCTGCCGCACCTCGACCACCAACTGGTGGTCGCTCTGGTAGGCGCTGTGCTCCCATTGGCCTCGTGGTTCGATGACCATGCGCACCCGGTCACCCGTCTGCACGGTGGTGATGGTTTGCACCGGGGTGCCGAAGTCGGACACGTCGAGCTTGCGGCGCAGGCCCTCGGGCAGACTGGTCTTGAGGAACTCGACCACCAGGTTCTGCCCCTGCTGGCGGATATCCACGCCCACCTGGCTGCTGGCCAGGTCGACCACCACGCGGCCGGTGCTGTCGGCGCCACGCCGGAAGTCGATGTCGCGCAGTGGCAGGGCCTCGGCGTTGGCGCTTTCCGCGAACGCACGCACCGGCACGGCGGCCGCCGCCTGCGCATTGGCCGCCGGATCCAGCGACACCAGCACCGAATTGCCGCGCACCTCGGCCCGGTAGTTGGTGGGCTGGCTCAGGCTGAGCACCACGCGCGTGCGATCGGTCGCCTGAACGACCTGCGCCGCGCGCAGATTGCCGTGCTTGAGCTCGATCGCGCTGCGTTGCAGTTCGCTGCCGACGCCCGGAAAGTCCAGTGCGATGCGGGCCGGCGACTGGACCACGAAGCCCGCGGGCACGGCCGACAGGGGCTCGCTGAGGTCGATCTTGACCACCTCGGTACCGCCCTGGATCGAGCTGGTGATGGCCTGAATGCGCGGTTCAGCCTGGCTCAGCCCGGCCGCGCCCAGCAGCATCATGCCGACACCCGCAGCACCGATCCGATGCAGCGCAGATTTCACCCACTTCCTCATTTCGTGTTCTCCTGGAGCTGCAGCGTGCTGCTGCGCTCGATCCATTCACCCGCCGCATCCTGAACGATTTCCCTCAGGGTGATTTCGCTTTCGGAAATCCGCGTCACGCGGCCGTAGTTCTGACCCAGGTAGTTGCCCTGCCGCACCTGATGCAGCAGGTTGTCAACCCGCAGCAGGGCCACCTTCTGGCCGGCCTTGTCCAGGCTGCCGACCATCGTCATCGCATCCAGTGGATAGGCCTCGAGCGGCTCCTTGCGACGGTTCAGCTCGGGCGTCAGCAAGGCCGTGCCGCCGCCCAGCGGGCCAGATTCGCGCCGCAGCACCTGGGTCAGGCGCTCGCTGCTGAACGCATCGACGGCTGCGCCGCCCGCATAGACCAACGGCACGTAGCGGGTGGGCTCGGTCAGCGGCGTGACCTTGGGTGTGGTTACACGCCGCTGCTCCGCCATCCATTGCCGCAGGTCCTCGTCGTTGGAAGAACAGCCGGCCAGGACGCCGGTCAAGACCGTCGCGGATGCCAGGATCAGAAAGGCGCGGCTCATTTCTTGGCTTTCGGCTTGGCCGCGGCGCGCTGCGCGGCGATTTCCTCGGGGTCGAGGTAGCGATAGGTCTTGGCCGTGGCCTCGAGAGACAGCGCCCCGGCACGGTCTTTGTCGGTGCTCGGTGCGATCGACAGGTTGTTCAACGTGACGATGCGCGAGAGGTTGGCGATGTCGGCCGTGAACGCACCGATGTCGTGATAGCGACCGGTCACCTTGACCGCGATGGGCAGTTCGGCGTAATAGTCCTTCACGACCAGTTGCCCCGGGCGGAACAGATCGAATTGCAGACTGCGGCCCAGGCCTGCCTGGTTGATGTCGGACAGCAACGCGTCCATCTCGGCCTTGCTGGGGAGTTGCTTTTCGAGCAGCGTCACGTACTGCATCACCTGTACTCGCTGCTTCTTGAGCTCTTCCAGACTGACTGCCTTCTGCAGCTTGGCCTGGTAGTCGGTGCGCAAGCCGCTCTCGCGGTTGCGCTCGGTTTCCAGCTCCTGCTCCACGTCGGTCAACCACAGGAACCACAGCAGGCCCACCACCACGGCGGCGATGAGCAGGTACAACGCATAGCGCGGCACGGCCGGCCAGGACGACGGATCGCGACGATCCAGCCCGCTGAACTGTGCGCCGGCGCGGCGCAGCAGCTGCGACACGTCGATGTTTCGGATAGAAGTGCTTGCCATCGCCGCCACCGATCAAGAAGACTTGGCGCGCTGGGCCGCGGAAGCCGCCTGCTGCGCCTCGCTGGCGCGCTGCAGCTGCACCCGCATCGTGAAGTTGTAGACGCGACGCTGCTCGCGCGCGGACAACGCCAGGTTGGAGGCCACGATTTCGATCAGCTCCGGCTTGGACACCCAGTCGCTGTGGCGCGACAGGTTGCGCAGCAGCTCGGACACGCGCTCGTTGGACTGCGCCACGCCGGTCATCAACACGTTCTGGTTTTCCTGCTTGATGCTCTTCAGGTAGATGCCGTCCGGCAGCTGCAGCACGGACTCATTGAGCAGGTGCACCGGCAGGTTGCGATTGGCCTGCAGATCCTCGACGGCCTGCTGGCGCGCCTTCAGGGCGGCGATCTCCTCCTGCAGGGTGGCCACTTCCTTGATCTCCTCGTCCAGCTTCTTGATTTCGCTGGTAAGAAAGCCGTTGCGCTCCTGTTGCCGGGAAATCTCGTTCTGGAACCAGAGATAGACACCGCCCGCCACCAGGGCGCCCAGCACGGCCGCTCCCGCCAGCGAGGTGTTGAACACCTGGCGCGCCTTCTTGCGCGCCAACTCCCGGTGTGGGAGCAGGTTGATCAGAATCACCGCAAAAACCTCCGCATCGCCAGGCCGCAGGCCGTCAGGTAAGACGGCGCCTCGCGCAGCATTCTCTTCTCGCGCACCATGCGACCCGCGTCCATGCCGTCGAACGGATTGACCACCTGGCAGGGAAACGAGGTGAGCCGCGTCACGACCTCGGTCAGGCCAGGCAGTCCGGCTGTGCCCCCCGCGAGCAGGATGTAGTCCACCCGGTGATGCGGCGTGCTGGTGAAGAAAAACTTGAGGGCGCGCTCGATTTCCTGGGCCAGCGATTCGACAAAGGGTTGCAGCACCACGGGGCCGTAGTCGTCGGGTAACTCGCCGGCGCGCTTCTTGGTCTCGGCCTCATCGAGCGTGAAGCCGTATTGACGCACCAGCATCTGGGTCAACTGGGCGCCGCCGAACACCTGGTCGCGCTCGTAGATCAGGTCATCGTTGCGCATGACCTGCAGCGTCGACGTCAGGGCGCCGACCTCGAACAGCGCGATGACCGCGTCCACCCCACCAGCAGGCAGGCGCCCAATGATCCGACTGGCCGCCAGACGCGAGGCGTAGGTCTCCACGTCCATCACCACCGGCGTCAGGCCCACCGCTTCGGCCAGGCCCTGGCGGTCCTCGACCTTTTCCTTGCGCGAGGCGGCGATCACGACTTCCACATCGCCCGCCGACGTCGAACTGGGCCCGACCACGCAGAAATCCAGCGCCACCTCGTCGAGCGAGAAGGGGATGTACTGGTTGGCCTCGGACTCGACCTGGACCTCCATTTCACGCTCGCTCAGGCCGCCCGGTAAAATGATCTTCTTGCTGATCACCACCGACGCAGGCAAGGCCATGGCGACATGCTTGGTCTTGGAGCCACTCCTGTTCACCAGCCGGCGCGTCGCCTCGACCACCTCATCGAATTTCTCGATGTTGCCGTCGCTGACCCAACCTGACTCCAGCAGCTCGATGCCGCAGCGCTCCAGCGTCAGGTTGCCGGAGCGATCCTGCCCCAGCTCGACCAGCTTGACGCTGGACGTGCTGACATCGAGCCCGATCAAGGGCGCCGGTTGACGGCTGAACAAGGACCCAGTGCTCAAGACAATATCCCGTTACTTTCTATGACAAAAGTCGAACACACTTAAGAATTCACTTGAATGCTAGCAGTAAGCCTTTTGTCCGGCAAAGAAAAAGTCCGTGCGCACCGGTCACGGTCGTTGTCAAAAACTAACGGAAGTGGACAGTTCCTTACCTTGCCGACGATCCGCACACACATCCAGGACGCTGGAACTGTCGAGCCGGCGCGCCCGCGCTGACAATGTCGGACCTCGTGCCGCTCCCCGAAGACGCTGGAAAACCACTCTCTCGAAGGCGCCGACTGTCTCACGAAAGTACCCACTAACTCCGCTGATCGCACCATGCCCACTGAAAATTCGCGCGACGCCGTGAACAAGCGCACAGCCACGCCGGCCACGCCCTGGCAACGCTGGCTGCTGCGCGCCCTGGCCTGGGCCGGGGGCGCGGCGCTGGCGCTGGCGCTGTCGGTGTTCCTGGCGGGCCTGATGGCCCTGGCCATCGCCTACCCGAACCTGCCGGACGTGTCGGAGCTGTCCAACTACCGTCCCAAGCTGCCGCTGCGCGTTTTCACGTCCGAGGGCACGCTGATCCGCGAATTCGGCGAGGAACGCCGCAACCTGACGCCGATCGGCGAGATTCCCCAGGTCATGAAGCACGCCGTGCTGGCCATCGAGGACGCGCGCTTCTACGAGCACAACGGTGTCGACTACGTCGGCGTGGCGCGTGCCGCCCTGGCCAACCTGGGGCGCGAGAAGGCGCAGGGCGCCTCCACCATCACCATGCAGGTGGCGCGCAACGTGTACCTGTCGTCCGAGAAGACCTACACCCGCAAGATCTACGAAGTACTGCTGACCTTCAAGCTGGAACACTCGCTGAGCAAGGACCAGATTCTGGAGATCTACATGAACCAGATCTTCCTGGGCAACCGCGCCTACGGTTTCGCCGCCGCGGCCGAGACCTACTTCGGCAAGCCCCTGAAGGACGTGAGCATCGCCGAGGCGGCCATGCTGGCCGGCATCCCGAAGTTCCCGTCCACCGCCAACCCGATCGCCAACTTCGCCCGCGCCCGAGACCGGCAGCTGCACATCATCGACCGCATGCAGGACAACGGCTTCATCACGGCCGAGCAGGCGCAGGCGGCCAAGAAGCAGGAGCTGCGCATCCGCCCCGCGGGCGACGGTGGTCGCGTGCACGCCGAATACGTGGCCGAAATGGCGCGCCAGATGATGTTCGCGCAGTACGGCGACGAGACCTACAGCCGCGGCCTGAACGTCTACACCTCGATCAGCGCCACCGACCAGAACGCCGCCTACGCCGCGCTGCGCGGCGGCATCCTGGACTACGACCGGCGCCAGGCCTACCGGGGACCGGAGAAATTCATCGAGCTGCCCGCCAACCCCAAGGAGCGCGAGGAGACGGTGGACGATGCCCTGGCCAGCCACCCCGACGCCGGCGAGCTGGTGGCCGCGGTGGTCACGCAGCTGGATGCCCAGGGACGCCGGGCCACCGTCATGCGGCGCGGCGGCCAGAGCGTGGACATCGCGGCCGATGGCCTGCGGCCGGTGGCCTCGGGCCTGTCGGCCAAGGCGGGCCCCAATATCCGCATCCGGCCCGGCGCCGTGGTGCGCATCGTGCGCAACAGCCGTAGCCAATGGGAGATGACCCAGATCCCGGAGGTCGAAGGCGCCCTGGTGGCGCTGGATCCGCGCAACGGTGCCGTCAAGGCGCTGGTGGGCGGCTTTGACTTCGACAAGAACAAGTTCAACCACGTCACCCAGGCCTGGCGTCAACCGGGCTCCAGCTTCAAGCCCTTCATCTATTCGGCGGCGCTGGAAAAGGGCTTTTCGCCCACCACCATGATCAATGACACGCCGCTGTTCTTCGACAGCAGCGTCACCGGCGGCCAGCCCTGGGAGCCCAAGAACTATGAAGGCGGCTTCGAAGGCCCGATGACCATGAAGCGCGCCCTGGCGCGCTCGCGCAACATCGTGTCCATCCGCATCCTGCAGACCATCACGCCGCGCTACGGCCAGGAGTGGGTGAGCCGCTTTGGCTTCGACGCCGACAAGCACCCGCCGTATCTGACCATGGCGCTGGGGGCCGGCTCGGTGACGCCGATGCAGCTGGCCTCGGGCTTCGCCGTGTTCGCCAACGGCGGCTATCGGATCAGCCCGTTCCTGATCACCCGCGTCACCGACCACGCCGGCAAGGTGCTGGTGGAAAGCCCGGCCGCGCCGCCCACCGAGGCCAGCCGCGCCATCGACGCGCGCAATGCCTTCGTCATGAACACCATGCTGCAGGAAGTGGCGCGCAGCGGCACCGCCGCCAAGGCGCAGGCGATGCTCAAGCGCCCCGACATCGGCGGCAAGACCGGCACCACCAACGACTCCATGGACGCCTGGTTCACCGGCTACCAGCCGACCCTGGTGACCACGGTGTGGATCGGCTACGACACACCGCGCAACCTGGGCAGCCGCGAAACCGGCGGCGGCCTGTCGCTGCCGATCTGGATCAATTTCATGCAGACCGCGCTCAAGGGCGTGCCGGTGACCGAGCTGAAACCGCCCGAGGGCGTGGTGCAGGTCGGCGGCGACTGGTATTACGAGGAATACGCGCGCGGCGGCGGCATCAGCAACCTGGGCGGGGCCGGCCTGAGCGTGGCCGACCCGAACAGCTCGCCAGAAGGCGGCGGCGCGGCCGCGGCGCCATCCGAAGAGCGCAGCCGGATTCTCGACCTGTTCAAGAACTGACCGTGCGCGGCGCTGGCGCCGTCAGCACGGCGAGAAGCGCAGCGCCATGCCGGCGTGGGCGCTGGCGCTGTGCGACAGCCGCTGGAAGAACTCCTCGCCCGACCGGGTGTCGCGCCAGGCCCCGCCCACGAAGCGAAAGTGGTGGCCCGCGCCGCGCGCGGCCAGCCACACTTCGTGCAGCGGCTTCTGCAGGTTGATGACGATCTGGCTGCGGTCGGCGAACACCAGGGTCAGCATGCCGCCGGCGCGCTGGCTGTCGATGTCGATGTCGATGTCGGTGCTGTCGCCGAGACGGTCGCACTGCGCCTCGATCTGGCGCAGCAGCGCCTCGGCGCGGTCCAGGAATTCAGAGTCGGTCATTACAATGGCACCCATGTCGTTTGCGCAGCCGCGTCGGTTCATTCTAGTCAGCGGTGTCGCGCTGGTCGTGTCGGCCATGGTCGGCGGCTGCGGCCAGAAAGGCGCGCTGTACCTGCCCGACAGCCCGGCGGCGGCGCAGCGCGCCAGCCTGCCTCAGACCGTGTTCGGTGGTGCAAAATCCACCCCCGCGCCGGCCCGTGCCGCGTCCGCGCCGGCCTCCCCCCCGTCCCCGGTTCTGCCGGATCTACCCGACATCCAATGACTTCCAATGCCCCCACCGCGCTGGCACTGCTGCCCGGCGGCGCCATGCTGTCCTATCAAAACGGCCAGCTGATGCTTGAACAGGTGGCCCTGTCCGCGCTGGCGCGCGAGCACGGCACGCCGCTGTTCGTGTATTCCAAGGCCGCCATCCTGTCGGCGCTGGCCGCCTACCAGCGCGGCTTCGCCGGCCGCCAGGCGCAGATCTGCTACGCCATGAAGGCCAATGCCTCGCTGGCCATCCTGCGCCTGCTGGCCGACGCCGGCTGCGGCTTCGACATCGTCTCCGGCGGCGAACTGGAGCGCGCGCTGGCAGCGGGCGCCACGCCCTCGAAGATCGTGTTTTCCGGCATCGGCAAGACGCGCCAGGAAATGCGCCGCGCCCTGGAGGTTGGCATCGGCTGCTTCAACGTCGAGAGCCTGCCCGAGCTCGACGTGCTGAGCGAGGTGGCCCAGTCCCGCGGGCAGCGCGCGCCGGTCAGCATCCGCGTCAACCCCAACGTCGATGCGCGCACCCACCCCTACATCTCCACCGGGCTGAAGGGCAACAAATTCGGCATCGCCCACGAGCAGGCGCTGGCCGCCTATCGCCACGCCGCCAGCCTGCCCGGCCTGCGCGTGGCCGGCATCGACTGCCACATCGGCTCGCAGATCACCGAGGTGGCTCCCTATCTGGAAGCCATGGACCGCGTGCTCGACCTGGTGACGGCCATCGAGGCCGCGAGCATCGCCATCGGCCACATCGACTTCGGCGGCGGCCTGGGCATCGACTACCGCGGCGAAACGCCGCCGGCGGCCGACGCGCTGTGGGCGCGTCTGCTGGCCCGCATGGACGCGCGCGGCTTCGGTCAGCGCCCGATCATGATCGAACCCGGCCGCTCGCTGGTGGGAAACGCCGGCGTGTGCCTGACCGAGGTGCTGTACCTCAAGCCGGGCGAGCAGAAGAACTTCTGCATCGTCGACGCTGCCATGAACGATCTTCCGCGGCCGGCGTTGTACGAGGCGTTCCACCGCATCGTGCCGCTGACGCAGGCGGCCGAGGGCGCGGCCACCACCACCTACGACGTGGTCGGCCCGGTGTGCGAAAGCGGCGACTGGCTGGGGCGCGATCGCGCCCTGGCGGTGCAGCCGGGCGAGCACCTGGCGGTGCTGTCGGCCGGCGCCTATTGCATGAGCATGGCCAGCAACTACAACGCCCGCCCGCGCGCGGCCGAGGTGCTGGTCGATGGCGCCAGCGCGCGCCTGGTGCGCCGCCGCGAGCAGGTGCAGGACCTGTGGCGCGACGAGCTGCCCTGAGGCTGAGCGCTGCCACCTGCCGCGACCGCTGGATCGCCAGTAGCTATCGAAACAGGAGCTGCTGGCGCTTGCCCATCAAGCGCTGAGCCTTGATTTTGGCTCGAAGTAGCGCAGCAGGCGCTCCAGCAGCAGCGCCCCCACGATGAGCGCGTAGACCGCCACCTCGGCGAAGTCGTTCTTGCCCGCGCGCATCCAGAAGAAGTGCAGCAACACCAGCGGCGCCACCACGTACACCAGCCGGTGCAGCGCCTGCCACTGGCGCCCGCCCAGGGCGCGCACGGCGCGGTTGGTGGAGGTCAGCGCCAGCGGCAGCAGCAGCAGCCACGAGGCGAAACCCACCAGGATGAACGGGCGCTTGAGGATGTCGCGCCCGATGTCCGCCATGTCCAGCCCCATGTCCAGCCAGCCATAGGCCAGCAGGTGCAGGCAGGCATAAAAGAAGGTGAACAGGCCCAGCAGGCGCCGATAGCGCGCCAGTTGCGGCGTGCGCGTGCGCAGGCGCAGCGGCGTGACGGCCAGCGCCAGGCACAGCATGCGCAGCGCCCAGTCGCCCAGGCCACGAATCAGCGCCTCGGCCGGGTTGGCGCCCAGCTGGTCGGTGGCGGCGCCTGCGACCAGCCAGGCCAGCGGCAGCAGGCACAGCACGAAGACCAGTGGCTTGGCCAGCGGATGCAGCAACAGGGAACGCATGTATTCGATCAATCAAAAATGGTCTTGACGCTTATCCAGATTGCGCAAGCAGCTACACAATCAATAGCGCATTGAAGATGCTGGCGCCGACCGCGCCGGCGCGCTTGGCAAGGCGGCGGGCACGGCCGATACGCCCCGGCCGGATCAATAGTTCTTGCGCAGGTCCATGCCGGCGTACAACTGCCCCACCTGCGCCTCGTAGCCGTTGAACAGCAGGGTCTTGCGCTTCTTGGTGAACAGGCCGTCCTCGCCGATGCGCCGCTCGGTGGCCTGGCTCCAGCGCGGGTGGTCGACCTCGGGATTGACGTTGGAATAAAAGCCGTATTCGTTGGCGGCGGCCTTGTTCCAGGCGGTGCGCGGCTCGTGCTCGACAAAGCGGATGGCGACGATGGACTTGGCCGACTTGAAGCCGTACTTCCAGGGCACCACCAGCCGCACCGGCGCGCCGTTCTGTGGCGGCAGCACCTCGCCGTACAGGCCGAAGGCCAGCAGCGTCAGCGGGTGACGCGCCTCGTCCAGCCGCAGGCCCTCGGTGTAGGGCCAGTCCAGCACGCTGCCACGCAGGCCGGGCATGACCGCCTTGTCGGCCAGGGTGACGAACTCGACATACTTCGCGCTGCCCTGGGGCTGCACGCGCTCGATCAGCCGGCTGAGCGAATAGCCCGCCCAGGGAATCACCATCGACCAGCCCTCGACGCAGCGCAGGCGGTAGAGGCGCTCTTCCATGGGGCTGAGCTTGAGCAGGTCCTCCAGCGCCAGCCGGCCGGGCTTGTGCACCAGGCCTTCGACCTGCACCGACCACGGGTCGGTCTTCAGCCGCTGGGCGTGGCGCGCCGGGTCGTCCTTGTCGGTGCCGAACTCGTAGAAGTTGTTGTAGCCGCGCACATCGTCGTAGGCGGTCGGCTTTTCCATCGTCACCGCGCCGGGCACCGTCGATCGCGTGCCGGGCAGGGGCGCCAGCCGCCCAGGCCCGGGCGCCTGCGCCAGGGCGTCGCGCTCCGCCCACGCCGCCAGCACGCTGCCGCCCGCGCCAGCGGCCATGGCCCGCAGCAGGGCGCGCCGGCCCTGGTACACCGCGCGCGGCGTGATGTCGCTGGACAGCGGGTGCTGCAAGCCGTCGCGGCCAGATCGGATCAGCATGGCGATCGCTCCTGAAACAATAGCTGCTCGCGCTGTCTGCACGCGCCCCGAAGGCTTAAAGCGATCCGTAACTGTGCAGGCCCGACAGGAACATGTTGACGCCGATGAAGGCAAACGTCGTCACCGCCAGCCCGGCCAGCGCCCACCAGGAGGCCACGGTGCCGCGCAGGCCCTTCATCAGGCGCATGTGCAGCCAGGCGGCGTAGTTCAGCCAGACGATCAGGGCCCAGGTTTCCTTCGGGTCCCAGCTCCAGTAGCCGCCCCAGGCCTCTGCCGCCCACAGCGCGCCCAGCACGGTGGCGATGGTGAAGAAGGCAAAGCCGACGGCAATCGACTTGTACATCACGTCGTCCAGCACCTCGAAACTGGGCAGGCGCGCGGCGATGCGTCGGCGCCCCAGCAGGATGGTGCCGACGATCAGCGCCGCCACCAGCGCATAACCCAACCAGTAGCTGCCGCCGGCCTCGCCCACGCCGCGCTGGCGAAACGCGATCGGCACGAAGCACAGCGCGATGCCGAACACCCAGATCGGCGCCAGCTTGTACCAGCGCGTCTCCTCGGCCTGCTGCTTGACCAGGTAGGCAAACCCCAGCATGGCGGCCAGCGCGAAGGTGCCGTAGCCGATGAAGTTGGCCGGCACGTGCAGCTTCATCCACCAGCTTTGCAGCGCCGGGATCAGCGGCTGGATCTCGTGCGCCTCGCGCACCAGCGTGTACCACAGCAGAAAACCCACCGCCGCGCTGACCACCAGCATGACGAAGGCGCCCATGGCGCGGGTGCGGTACTGCGCCTCGTAGTAGAGGTAGAACAGCGCCGTCATCCAGCAGAACATGACGAACACTTCGTACAGGTTGCTGACCGGGATGTGGCCGATGTCCGGCCCCATCTGGTGGCCTTCGTACCAGCGCACCAGGGTGCCCACCAGCGCCAGCGTCACCGCCACCCAGACCAGCTTGCTGCCGATGCCTTCCAGCGCGTCGGCCTGGCCACGAGAGAACATGCCGAGCCAGTAGAACACCGTGCTCATGAAGAAGATCATGCTCATCCACAGGATGGCCGACTGGCTGGACAGGAAGTACTTGAGCCAGAACACCGAATCGGCGCGCCGCAAGTCACCGCCGTAGGAGACGACGGCCAGCAGCGACAGGCCCGCCACCACCAGCATCAGGGTGCGCAGCGGGCGCCAGAACCAGCCCAGCCCGATCAGCACCGGGGCGGTGCCGGCCAGGATCCACTTCTCGTAGATGTCCATCGACGCGTGGTAGCGCTGGAAGGCGAACACCGCGCCGGCCACCACCAGCAGGGCGAACAGCCAGTCACCCCAGGTGCGACGCGCGAAATAACCGCCACCCAGCGTGACGGTGGTCGGGTTGACGGTAGCGACGGAAATAGTCATGGGTTGGACTCCCTGTGCAGCAGCCTGCGCTGCCACTGATCAAATTCGCGGTCGATGTCGAGCAGCTTGCGGTTGGACGACAACGCCATCGTGGCGTGCGCGCCGGTGTCGCTGGGCGCCAGCCACACCCACAGGCGCCGCTCGCGCACGTACAGCATGGCGAAAACCCCCAGGATCAGCAACAGGCAGCCCAGATAGACCACATTCTGGCCTGGGGCTCGCGCCACCTGGAACACGCTGGCCTGCACCTGCTCGAAGCCGGTCAGCTCGAACGCCACCGGCGCCGGGTACAGCGGCGCGTCGGACAGCGCCAGCACCGCCTGCGTCATGAAGCGGCGCGTGGCCTCGTCCTCGGGCAGCGGCGGTTTGCCCTGCTGCTCGCGCGCCAGCGCGTTCAGCTCCAGCAGGCTGCCGTTGAGGATGCGCAGCAACACCTCGGCGGCGCGCTCGCGCTCGCCCTCGGGCACCGCCGTGTCGATGAAGTCCGACACCGCCTGCAGGCCGCCGGTCGTGCTGCCCTTGACCGCCTCGGCCCCCGCGAACAGGCCCAGCGCGCGCGCCGCCGAGGTGGCCAGCTGCTCGACCAGCTCGGGCCGCTGCGGATCGACCGCCTTGCGCACGTAGCGGCGCACCGCCTGCTCGCGCTGGGCGGCGTCCTGCAGCGCGCCGCGCAGGCGCACGAAGCCGTCGATGGCGCCGTCCTCGTCGGCCGGCACGCGCAGGTAGCGGAAGCCCTCGGCCTGGCTGGCGCGCACGCCCAGCAGGAACACCGGCCCGCCGTCGCCCATGTCGACCGGCAGCATGTAGTTGTGGAACTCGTTGGCCTGGCCCGCCGCGTCGCGCAGCTTGTAGGTGATGCTGGGGCCGACGTTGCGCAACTCGCGCTGCGTCACGGTCTTGTCGGCCGCCCCCAGGCGCTGCGTCAGCGCCTGGCCGAGGTCGACCTTGCGCACGTCGGCGCCCGAGCCGCGGCCGGCCTCACTCAGGTTCTCGACGTTGATCACGCGCAGCGCCGTGTATTCGAGCGTCAGTTGGTCGTTGCCGTTGGTGATCTTGGAGCTGCCGCCGATGGTGCCCTCGACCTCGAACGCCTTGGCCGCGCCGTTCATGGGCACGGCGCGCAGCTTGATGCGCGAGCCGCCGTCGTCGAAGCTGCTCTGGTAGATCTGCACGCCCTTGTAGCTGGCCGGATGATTGACCTCCACCCGGGCGTCCCGGGTCTCGCCGGTGGCCTTGTCGTGGATCACGATCTCGCTGGCGAACAGCTTGGGCATGCCGGTGGAGTAGTACTCGACGATGAACTTCTTCAGCTCGACCGCGAACGGCAGCTCCTGCAGCAGCACGCCGTCGGACTGGCTGAGGATGGCGGTGCTGGACTGCGTGCCCTCGGACACCACCAGGTTGCCGCGGAACGCCGGGTTGGAGGCGGGCAGGCGGTGCTCGGGCTGCACGTCGGACACCAGGCCGCCGCCGCTGTAGACGCTCTTGCCGCCCAGCCAGGTCATGCCGCGCACGAACAGGTCGCCGTCGAACAGCCCGCCCAGGCAGATCAGCACGATGGCGCTGTGGGCGGCGATGTAGCCGATCTTGTTGGCGGCGCCGGCCTTGGCCGCCACCATCCAGCCCGGGCCCTCGGGCGTCTCGCGCGCCTGCAGGCGCACCTTCCAGCCGCCGCCAGCCAGCTGCTGGCCGATGCGCCGGGCGGCGGCCTCGGGCGCCTCGGCCAGATCGCCCTCGGCCTTGTGGTGAAAGGCCTTCAGGCTCTGGTGACGGATGTTTTCCTTGTAGCTGCGGATGTCGGCCAGGAACTTGGGCGTGTTGCGCAGCACGCACAGGCTGGTGCTGACGACCAGAAAGGCCAGGATCAGCAGGAACCACCAGGCGCTGTAGACGGCGTTGAGCTGGAGCTTGAGAAACAGCTCGGCCCAGAACGGCCCGAACTGGTTGACGTAGTTGGGCGCCGGCTCGTGCTGCTTGATGACGGTGCCGATCACCGAGGCGATGCAGATGACGGTGAGCAGCGCGATGGCGAAGCGCATCGACGACAGCAGCTCGACGCTGGCGCGCCAGGCATCGGAGCCGCGGCGGGGTTGGTAACCGTGGGTGCTGGTGGTGGCGGTCATGCGGAAAACGCCGGCTGCGGCCGTGCCGGCCGGCGTCTGGCGATCATGGGTGGACTCGATCCGGAGTGCCGGGTTCAACCGAAACAGTGATTATCTTGACCTGCGTCACGTGCTGGGGCCTGAAAAACAAAAGCCGCGCCCGGGGCAGGGACGCGGCTTGGCGCGCTGACGCGACGGTGCGGCGCTCAGCGCAGGCCGGCGATGTAGTCGGACACGGCCTTGATCTCGCGGTCGTTCATCTTGGCGGCCACGCCCTGCATGACGGCGTTGTTAGCGCGCGTGCCGTCGCGGAAGGCCACCATCTGCTTGACCGTGTAGTCGGTGTGCTGGCCCGACAGGCGCGGGTACTGCGACGGGATGCCGGCACCGTTGGGGCTGTGACAGCCGGCGCAGGCCGGGATGTGGCGATCGGGGATGCCGCCGCGGAAGATGCGCTCGCCGGCCAGCACCAGGTCCTTGTCGGTGGCGGCGCCGGGCTTGGCCTTCTGCGAGGCCAGCCACCAGGAGATGTTGCGCGCGTCGTCCTCGCTCAGCATGGCGGCAAAGCCCTGCATGATCGGATCCTTGCGGGTGCCGCTCTTGAACTCGACCAGCTGCTTGAGCGTGTACTCCGGGTGCTGCTGCGCCAGGCTGGGTTGCAGCGGCACGGTGGAGTTGCCGTCGGCCGCATGGCAGGCCACGCACACCGTGGCGTAGCTGGCCGCGCCCTTGGCCAGGTCGACCTTGGGCGCCGCGGGCGCGTCGGCCGCCGAGGCGGTGGCAGCCAGCAGGGAGGCGGTAAGCAGGGCGGCAAGCGATTTCATGGGGCGCATCGTCTTGTTGGTAAGGGTTGTGGGCAGGGCGCGAATCCGCTCGATTCTACAATGCCCCACCCGCCAATCCTTGATCCAACCCGCACTGGCGCGCACATGGCGCGGCCCCACGCCATGACCGACCGCCCCACCCCCGCCCGCCCCGACCGCAACGCCCCCACGGAGGCCGCGCGCGAGGCGCTCGGCTGGCTGCACACGGCGCGCTTTTTGACCACCGCCGCCCAGCTGAACCAGCTGCCGGCGCTGGAGGTGCCCGAAATCGCCTTCGTCGGCCGCTCCAACGCCGGCAAGTCCACCGCCATCAACACCCTGACGCAGCAAAACCAGCTGGCCTTTGCCTCGCGCAGGCCGGGGCGCACGCAGCACATCAACCTGTTCGCCCTCGGCCGCCAGGGCACGACCGACGCCGTGCTGACCGACCTGCCGGGCTATGGCTACGCCGCCGTGCCGCTGGCCGACAAGCAGCGCTGGCAGCGCGTGATGGCCAACTACCTGGTGACGCGCGAGAACCTGGCGGCCGTGGTCATGCTGTGCGACCCGCGCCACGGCCTGCGCGAGCTCGACGAAATCCTGCTGGAAGTCATCCGCCCGCGCGTCGAGCAGGGCCTGCCGTTCCTGATCCTGCTGACCAAGGCCGACAAGCTGAACCGCAGCGAACAGGCCAAGGCCCTGCAAATCACCCGCCTGCAGGCCGGCGGCGGCGCGGTGATGCTGTTTTCCGCCCCCAAGCGCCAGGGCGTGGAAGACGCCGCGACATGGCTGCGCGCGGTGGTGGACGCCGCCGCCAGCCCGTCCGACGCCGCCTGAGGCGACGGCTGCGCCGTCACCGGTGGGACGGCCGGCCCTCGCGCCACCGGCGCCGCGCGCTCTACCATGGCGACGACATCAGGACAAAACCGGCCCCAGCGCATGATGGACGTGCGCCAACAGCTATCAAACAAGGAGCGTTCGAGATGATCGACACCTGGCTCGCCGAGTTGCCCCACGGCATCACCCTGAGCTGCCGCGGCGCCGGCGCGCGCGGGCGCCCGCTGATGCTGTTCCTGCACGGCTTTCCCGAGGCCGCCTTCGTCTGGGATGCGCTGATGACGCATTTCGCGCAGCCCGAACACGGCGGCTTTCGCTGCGTCGCGCCCAACCTGCGCGGCTTCGAGCGGTCCAGCGCGCCGGCGGAGGTGGCCGCCTACAAGCCGGCGCTGATGGTGCAGGACGTGCTGGCGCTGGCCGCCGCCGAGGGGGTGGACGGCCGCATCCACACCCTGGTGGCGCACGACTGGGGCGGCGCCTTTGCCTGGGCGGCGGCGAATGCGCACCCGGCCCGGATCGACCACCTGGTGATCCTCAACTCGCCCCACCCCGCCACCTTCGCGCGCGAGCTGCAGGGCAGCGCGGAGCAGCAGCAGGCCAGCGCCTACATGAACTTCCTGGCCCGGCCCGACGCCGAGGCGCTGCTGGCCGAGGACGACTACCGCCGCCTGTGGCCGTTCTTCACCTCGATGGGCGCGGGCCCGGATCGCTTCGGCTGGCTGACCGATGCGGTGCGCCAGCAGTACCGCGACGTCTGGCGCCATGGCCTGACCGGCGCCTGCAACCTGTATCGCGTGACGCCGCTCAAGCCCCCGGCGCCCGGCCAGCGCGGCGTCACCGGCATCCCGCTGCCGCCGCCCGAGCGCGTGCGCGTCGAGGTGCCGACCCTGGTGCTGTGGGCGCTGGACGACACCGCGCTGCGCCCCGGCCTGCTGGACGGCCTGGACGCCCACGTGCCACACCTGACCGTGCAGCGCCTGCCCGGCGCCACGCACTGGGTGGTGCACGAGCAGCCGCAGCAGGTAGCCGCCCACATCAGCGCCTTTGTTACTACGAAATAGATAGCTTCTTGCGCAGTCTGGAAGCGCGCTAAATCCCTGTTTGGCGTAGAACATGCGCCCATCGCCATCCAATGGCCGCGGAGCAGGCCAAGCCAGCGAACGCCGTGGCCGGACCTGTGCCGGCCACTGGCGTTGTCCCCCTCCGGGGGAAGGCGCCGAAGGCGACTCAGGGGGCGCGTCAATACACCGACGGCTCGCCCGCCGGCCGCGTCTTGAAGCGCTTGTGCACCCAGTAGTACTGCTCGGGCATGGCGCGGATCCATTCTTCCAGCCGGCGGTTCATCAGCGCCGTGTCGGCCGCCACGTCCTCGCTCGGGTAGTCGGTCCAGGCCGGGTGCACCTGCACCTCGTAGCCCTGCGGCGTCATGCGCGTGACGGTGGGCACCACGCGCGCGCGCCCCAGCCGCGCCAGCCGCGGCAGCGAGGGCACGGTGGCGGCCGGCACGCCGAAGAAGGGCACGAAGAGAGACTCCTCCGGCCCCAGATCCATGTCGGGCAGCAGGTACAGGTAGCGGCCCTCGCGCAGCGACTTGATCACCGGCTTGACGCCGTCGCGCCGGTTGATCAGCACCACGTCGCCGAAGCGCTCGCGCCCGGCACGCACCCAGGCGTCGGTGGCGGCGCCCGACTGTGGGCTGTAGATGCTGCCGCCCCGGGCCACCGCCTGCTGCATGATGGCCGCGCCGCCGGCGTCCATGCCGTAGAAGTGCGGCGCGAACAGCACCGCCGCCTCGGGCCGGCGCAGCTCGTGCACCGCGCCCGTCAGGCGGATGCGCTGGCGCACCACGGCGTCGGGCGCGTGCCAGACCCAGGCGCGGTCGATGAAGGCCTGGGCAAAGGCGATGAAGCTGCGGCGCGCCACGTCCACGCGCTCGGCCTCGCTCCAGTCGGGAAAGGCCAGCCGCAGGTTGGTCAGCGCCACATGGCGCCGCCGCCGCGCCAGCACGAACAGCAGCCGCCCCAGCACGCCGCCCAGCGCCCGCAGCCAGGGCAGCGGCAGGCGCGCCAGCGCGCGCATCAGCCCGATGCCGGGGTGGCTCACGCCGCCTGCTCCCGCGGGGTCTTGTAGCGGCCGTAGCCCCACAGGTACTGGCCGGGCGCTTCGCGGATCAGGCGCTCCATCTCGCGGTTGATCTGCGCCACGGCCGGCGCCAGCTCGCCGGCCATCGGCTCGGCCAGGGCGCGAAAGTGCAGCACGTAACCCTGCCCGCGCGGCAGCCGCTCGCCCCACACCAGCAGCGGCGTGGCACCGGTCTGCTGGATCAGCCGCGCCGCCAGCGTCATGGTGTAGGCCGGCCGGCCGAAGAACGGCGCCCACAGGCCCTGGCCCTCGGGCGGCACCTGGTCGGGCAGCAGGCCGACGGCGCGGCCGGCGCGCAGTGCCTTGATCATCTGGCGCACGCCGGACAGGGTGGTGGGCGCGGTCTCCAGGCCCTCGCGCCGGCGCGCCGTCTCCACCACCGGCGCCAGCGCGGCCTGGCGCGCCGGCCGGTACAGCACGGTGATGGGGCCGTAGCGGGCGTGGTAGCGCTCGGCCAGGCCCTGGGCGGTGATCTCGAAGCAGCCCAGGTGCGGTGTCAGGAACACCACGCCGCGGCCGGCGGCGTAGGCGGCGTCGACCACCTCGGTGCCGTCCCAGCGCACGGGCACGGGCGGGCCGAACCACAGGCGCGGCGTCTCCAGCGCCATGCGCCCGGCGTGCGCCACCGCCGGGCGCACCTGGGCGAAGCCGTAGCCCGCCAGCGCCGCATGCGCGGCCAGGCGGCGCCGGTAGGTGGGCGAGGCCAGCCAGGTCAGCCAGCCCAGCAGCGCGCCCAGCGCGTGCAGCAGCGGCAGCGGCCAGCGCGAAGCCAGGCGGTACAGGGCGAGCATGGGTTTCCAGTAAAATCGCGCGGTCGCCGAGTTACGGAACTACTTGCAGGGCGACGTTAAACAAGTGCTGCTAAAGCGTTCGCCAGGGCTCCCCCCGGTTTGGCAACGCAAGGTTCAAACCCGTGGAGTTTATTCAAATGGAACTGGCGAACAGCTTTCTCTTCACCTCCGAATCGGTTTCCGAGGGCCATCCCGACAAGGTCGCCGACCAGATTTCCGACGCCATCCTCGACGCCATCCTGGCGCAGGATGCGCGCTCGCGCGTAGCCGCCGAGACGCTGACCAACACCGGCCTGGTGGTGCTGGCCGGCGAAATCACCACCAACGCCCACGTCGACTACATCCAGGTGGCGCGCGACACCATCGCCCGCATCGGCTACGACAACACCGAATACGGCATCGACTACAAGGGCTGCGCGGTGCTGGTGGCCTACGACAAGCAGAGCAACGACATCGCCCAGGGCGTGGACCACGCGTCGGACGACCACCTGAACACCGGCGCCGGCGACCAGGGCCTGATGTTCGGCTACGCCTGCGACGAGACCGACACCCTGATGCCGGCGCCCCTCTACTACGCGCACCGCCTGGTCGAGCGCCAGGCGCAGCTGCGCAAGAGCGGCGCCCTGCCCTTTCTGCGCCCGGACGCCAAGAGCCAGGTGACCATGCGCTACGTCGATGGCCGGCCGCACAGCATCGAGACCGTGGTGCTGTCCACCCAGCACAGCCCCGACCAGAGCGAGACCCCCACCAGGATGAAGCCCAGCTTCATCGAAGCCGTGGTCGAGGAAATCATCAAGCCCGTGCTGCCCGCCGAGTGGCTCAAGGACACGCGCTACCTGGTCAACCCCACCGGCCGCTTCGTGGTCGGCGGCCCGCAGGGCGACTGCGGCCTGACCGGGCGCAAGATCATCGTCGACACCTACGGCGGCGCCTGTCCGCACGGCGGCGGTGCCTTCAGCGGCAAGGACCCGACCAAGGTCGACCGCAGCGCCGCCTACGCCGCGCGCTACGTGGCCAAGAACATCGTCGCCGCCGGCCTGGCGCGCCAATGCCAGATCCAGCTGGCCTACGCCATCGGCGTGGCCGAGCCGATGAACATCACCATCTACACCGAAGGCACGGGCGCCATCCCGGACGAGCAGATCGCCAGGCTGGTGCGCGAGCACTTCGACCTGCGCCCCAAGGGCATCATCCAGATGCTGGACCTGCTGCGCCCGATCTACCAGAAGACCGCCGCCTACGGCCACTTCGGCCGCGACGAGCCCGAATTCACCTGGGAACGCACGGACAAGGCCGCCGCGCTGCGGGCAGCGGCCAGGCTGTAAGCGCCCGGCGCCCCTCACCCAAGCCGACGAGTCCCCGCCCGTCGGCTTTTTTCATGCCGCGAACACCCGCCGCGCCCCCAGGTAGCGGGTGGCGAAGTAGCGGCTGGACAGGCTGTCCTTGCGCACCGTGCCGCCGCTGGACGGCGCGTGGACGAACTGCTCGCCGCCCACGTACAGCCCCATGTGCGAGAACGGCGCGCCGGTGGTGTTGAAGAACACCAGATCGCCGCGCTGCATCCGCGCGTCGTCCACCGGCACCGTGGCGGCCGCCCATTGCGCGGTGCTGCGCGGCAGGCGCGGCACGGCGCCGCCGACCTGCCGGAACACGTAGTGGATCAGCCCGCTGCAGTCGAAGCCGCCCTGCGGCGTGTTGCCGCCGTAGGTGTAGGGCGTGTTGATCAGCAGCAGGGCCTGGGCGACGGCGCCTTCGCGCTCGGCGGGGTCGAGGGCCAGCGGCGTCTGCGTGGGGGGCACGGGATCGGCGGGCGCGCGCCGCGCCGCGGCGCCACCACCGGCCGTGGCGCGTGGCGCCGGCCGACTGGCGCAACCGGCCAGCAGGCCAGCCGACAGCAGGGCCAGCGCCGCGCGGCGCGAGCTGGGGGCCAGCGGGACCATGGGCATTTCAGGGCTCCAGCGCTTGTACAGAAAGCGCGAACAGCTATTTTATATATAGCAAAACAGAACTGTCCAGCGGCTTCGGCGGCGCCGGCATCAGTCATCGCCCGTGCGGGCGCGCAGGCGCACGCCATCCAGGCTCGGCGCCAACGATGCGCCGCGCGCGCTGCGGCAGGACACGCGCGATGGGCGTGTCCTCGACGACGATGGCGGTGCGCGAGGCAAGGGGCTGGGGCGGCAAGGGTGTGGTCATGGCTTCACTCCAGGTGAGCGCCGTGCGCCAGCGAAATGGCCTGATAGGCGGGGTGGCGGTCGATGTAGGCCTGAATGAACGAGCAGTCGGGCCGCACCTTCAGTCCTTGCTCCAGCGCATGGTCCAGCACGTGGCGCGCCAGCGCGCTGCCGACGCCACGCCCGCCCAGCGCTTTGGGCACGATGGTGTGCGTGTAAGCGATGGCGCCGGGCAGGCGCTCGAACTCGACGTAGGCGGTGTGGCCATCGACCACCTGCTCGAAGCGGCGGGTGGATTCGTTCAGGGTGATGGGCGATGGGGGGATGGCCATGGCATCAGCTTTCAGAAGGTGTGGGGGAGGACGGGAACAGCCGAACGCAGAGAACGCCAAGGATACGCAGAGGGCGCAGAAGGAATTCTGGAAATCTCTTTTCTGCGTCTTCTGCGAAACCTCTGCGCCCTCTGCGTTCGGCTGTTCCCGTGTCAGGCTCCCGGTTTCAAACCGCCGTACTCGCAAGGCGACCGAAGCGCCCGCGTTTGAAGTCCTCGATGGCTTCGATGATCTGCTGCCGGCTGTTCATCACGAACGGCCCGTAGCCGACCACCGGCTCGTCGATCGGCTCGCCCGCCAGCACCAGCAGCTCGGCGTCGTTGTTGGCCTCCAGCGTCAGGCCGGTGCCGGCGGTGGACAGGGTGGCCATCTCGGTGGCGCGCAGGATGGCGTCGCCATTCACCTGCACGGTGCCGCGGCGCGCCACCACCAGCGTGCTCCAGCCCTCGGGCTGGGGCAGCGCCAGCGTCTGCCCGGCGGCCAGTCGCACATCCAGCACGTTCATCGGGCTGAAGCTGCGGGCCGGTCCCCGGGTGCCCGCGTACTCGCCCGCGATCACGCGCACGCGGCCGGCGCCAGCGGGCAGCGCCACGGACGGGATCTGCGCGTCGGTGATGGCCTGGTAGCGCGCCGGCGTCATCTTGTCGCGCGCCGGCAGGTTGACCCACAGTTGCACCATCTCGAACGGCCCGCCGCGCGCGGCGTAGTCGCTGGAATGGAACTCCTCGTGGATGATGCCGCCGCCGGCGGTCATCCACTGCACGTCGCCGGCGCGGATCACGCCACCGCCGCCGCTGGAGTCGCGGTGTTCGACCTCGCCGTCGAAGACGATGGTCACGGTCTCGAAGCCGCGGTGCGGGTGGCTGCCGACGCCGCGCCGCTGCGTGGTGGGCGAGAACTCGGTCGGCGCCGCGTAGTCGAGCAGCAGGAAGGGGCTGCGCGCGGCCACGCCTTCGCCGCTGTAGCCAAACAGGCCGTGCACCGGAAAGCCGTCGCCCACCCAGTGGCGGGCGGGCGCGCCGCGGGTGGCGAGCACGCGCTTGGCGCTCAGGGTGTCGATGGTGGCTGGCATGGTCAGGCTCCGAAATGGGCAGTGACGCCCGCGGCGCCAGCCGGAATGCCGGCGCCCATGCATCCATGGTAGGCGCCACGGCGCCGGCGACCAAGGGGCACGGCAGGCATTCACCGTTCCAGATCCAGAACAATCGGCCGGACGGCCATGGGATTGCACCGATATGCTATCTATTTAATAGCTTTTAGCACGCGTCCCGATTGCGCTGGCAGCCTATTCGACCCTGAGCGCTGGCGTGCTGTCGGCGCCGGATTTTTTGCGCCTCCACATCGATGCAGCCCTGCGCGGCACGGAAAAACTGATGTAGGCTTGCGCACTGGGTCACCATAACAACCCCCCGGAGACAGCATGACCAAGACGCTCACCCCCGCGGAAGCCGCCCTGCGCGACGCCGCCCGCGAATACCACCGCAGCCCCAAGCCGGGCAAGATCTCGGTCACCCCCATCAAGCCGCTGTCCAACCAGCTCGACCTGTCGCTGGCCTATTCGCCCGGTGTGGCCTACCCCTGCCTGGACATCCAGGCCGACCCGTCCAAGGCGGCCGAGTTCACCAGCCGCGGCAACCTGGTGGGCGTGATCACCAACGGCACGGCCGTGCTCGGCCTGGGCGACATCGGCCCGCTGGCCGGCAAGCCGGTGATGGAAGGCAAGGGCTGCCTGTTCAAGAAGTTCGCCGGCATCGACGTGTTCGACATCGAACTGGCCGAGCGCGACCCCGACAAGCTGGTCGAGATCATCGCCAGCCTGGAGCCGACGCTGGGCGGCATCAACCTGGAAGACATCAAGGCGCCCGAGTGCTTCTACATCGAGCGCAAGCTGCGCGAGCGCATGAACATTCCGGTGTTCCACGACGACCAGCACGGCACGGCCATCATCTCGGCCGCGGCGCTGCTCAACGGGCTGGAACTGGTGGGCAAGCAGATCGGCGACGTGCGGGTGGCCGTCAGCGGCGCCGGCGCGGCGGCCATTGCCTGCCTGGACGTGATGGTGGCGCTGGGCGTCAAGCCGGCCCATGTGTTCGCCTGCGACTCCAAGGGACTGATCTACACCGGCCGCCCGGGCGGTTTCGACGAGTCCAAGGCGCGCTTTGCCCAGCCCGACACCGGGCTGCGCACGCTGGCCGACGTGGTGCGCGGCGCCGACGTGTTCCTGGGCTGCTCGGCGCCGGGCGTGCTGAGCGGCGACATGGTCAAGACCATGGCCGACAAGCCGGTGATCCTGGCGCTGGCCAACCCCGAGCCCGAGATCCGCCCCGAGGACGCCAAGGCCGCGCGGCCCGACTGCATCATCGCCACCGGCCGCTCGGACTACCCTAACCAGGTCAACAACGTCCTGTGCTTCCCCTACATCTTCCGCGGCGCGCTGGACTGCGGCGCCAGCAAGATCACCGAGGAGATGAAGCTGGCCTGCGTGCGCGAGATCGCCGCCCTGGCCAAGGCCGAGACCAGCGCCGAGGTGGCCGCCGCCTACGCCGGCAAGGACCTGCAGTTCGGCCCCGACTACATCATCCCGACGCCGTTCGACCCGCGCCTGATCATGCGCATCGCCCCGGCGGTGGCGCGGGCGGCGGCCGAATCGGGCGTCGCCGCCCGGCCGATCACCGACATGGCGGCCTACCGCGCCAGCCTGGAGCGCTTCGTCTACCAGACCGGCATGGTGATGCGCCCGGTCTACGCCGCCGCCAAGGCGGTGGCGCCCGAGGGCAAGCGCGTGGCCTATGCCGAGGGCGAGGACGAGCGCGTGCTGCGCGCGGCACAGATCGTGCTGGACGACGGCATCGCCACGCCGATCCTGATCGGCCGCCCGGCGGTGATCGAGCAGCGCATCGCCAAGGCCGGCCTGCGCATGCGCCTGGGCCAGGACGTGGAATGCGTCAACCCCGAGGACGACCGGCGCTTTCGCCAATATTGGGAGACCTATCACGGGCTGATGGCACGCGGCGGCGTCACGGTGGACGCGGCCAAGGCCGCCGTGCGCCGCTCCACCACCATCATCGCCGCGCTGATGGTTCACCTGGGCGACGCCGACGCCATGCTGTGCGGCACGCTGGGGCGCTTCGACCAGCACCTGGAGCATGTGCGCGACATCATCGGCGTCGAACCCGGCGCGCCCGGCTACGCCACGCTGAACGCACTGATGCTGCCCGACCGCACGCTGTTCGTCACCGACACCTACGTCAACGAAGACCCCAGCGCCGAGCTGCTGGCGGCCATTGCCAAGATGGCGGCCGACGAAGTCAGCAACTTCGGCGTCCCGCCCCGGCTGGCCTTCGTGTCCCACTCCAACTTCGGCTCCTCGCGCCGCCCCTCGGCGCTCAAGGTGCGGCGCGCGCGCGACCTGTTCCGCGCCCAGTACCCGGCCATCATGTGCGACGGCGAAATGCACGGCGACAGCGCCCTGTCGGCCGCGCTGCGCGAACGCGCCGTCGCCGACAGCACGCTGGAGGGCGAGGCCAACCTGCTGGTCTGTCCCAGTCTGGATGCCGCCAACATCCTGTTCAACGTGCTCAAGATCACCATCGGCAGCGGCGTCACCATCGGCCCCATCCTGCTGGGCACGGCCGCGCCGGCGCATGTGCTGACCACCTCCTCCACCGTGCGGCGGGTGGTCAACATGACGGCGCTGGCGGTGGCGGAGGCGCAGGCGCGCAAGGCGAGCCGTTGAGACCGAAGACAAGGTTCAGCGTTCGGCGTTGGGCGTTGGGCGTTGAGCGTTGAGCGTTGAGCGTTGAGCGTTGAGCGTTGAGCGTTGAGCGTTGAGCGTTGAGCGTTGAGCGTTGAGCGTTGAGCGTTGAGCGTTGAGCGTTGAGCGTTGAGCGTTGAGCGTTGAGCGTTGACGGAGGGGTGCAGTGGCGAAAGTTCCCGGTATTCACGCTGAACGCTCAACGCCGAACGCTGAACCTCTTCTTCACGCTCAACGCCGAACGCCGAACGCTGAACCTCTTCTTCACGCTGAACGCTCAACGCCGAACGCTGAACCTCTTCTTCACGCTGAACGCTGAACGCTCAACGCCGAAGCTCTCAACTCATGGCTGCTTGAAGGCCTCGATGGTGGCGCCGATGCGCACGGTTTTGGGCATGCCGATCTCGACCAGGTAGTTCATGCCCCACTGGGTGCGGTCGATCACCGCCTCGAAGTCGCCGCCGCAAGCCTCGGTCTTGGCGCGGCGGTTGGAGTAGCAGCTGAACTGCAGCGCCTTCAGCGTGATCGGGTGGGTCTGGCCCAGCAGGGTCAGCTGGCCCGGCACCTCGACGAGCCGCTCGCCCTCGAACACCAGGCGCTCGGAGACGAAGCGCATGGTGGGAAAGCGCGCCGCGTCGAACAGGTCGGGCGAGCGCAGGTGCTCGTCAAAGCCCTTGGAGCCGCTGTAGACACTGGCGACCTGCACGGTCAGGTCGATCTGGCCGCTGCGCGCGGCCTTGTCGAAGCGCACCGTGCCCGACACCTCGCCAAAGCGCCCGCGGTTGACCGAGGCGCCATTGTGGTCGATGGCGAAGCTGGCATAGGTGTGGTCGGCGTCGAGCGCGTAGCTGGCCGGCGCGGCATGGGCCGCACCCAGCGCCAGGGCCAGGGTGGCCGCGGCGGCCAAGCGAGACAGGGGTGCGTTCATGAAATAACTCCTTTGTCGGGCGATTTCTTGATGATGGGCACAAAGCGCCATCGGCACCAGGGGGTAGGATCAAGGATGTTGCACCTGCCAGCCAGGCTGGCCATCGGCAGCCCTCCGAACGCACGACCCGGGCCGTGGCGGTGCCGCGCGCAAGCGCCGGCACGCGCGGTCGCTTCCTGTTTTTTTGCACGACATGAGCATTCGCAACCTCGATTCCCTGTTCGACCCCAGATCCGTGGCCGTCATCGGCGCCTCCGAGCGGCCGTTTTCCGTCGGCGGCACGCTGTGGCGCAACATGCATGACGGCGGCTTCGCCGGCCCGGTCTACCCGGTCAACCCCAAGCACCGGCAGCTGTCGGGCCAGACCTGCTACGCCAGCGTGGCCGACCTGCCCGAGACGCCCGAGCTGGCGGTGATCTGCACCCCCGCGCACACCGTGGTGCCGCTGATCCGCGATCTGGCCGCGCGCGGCACGCAGGCCGCGGTGGTCATCAGCGCCGGCCTGACGGCCGAGCAGAAGCAGGCCATGCTGGACGCCGCGCGCCCCACCCTGCTGCGCGTGCTGGGCCCCAACTGCGTCGGCCTGCTGGCGCCGCACGCGCGGCTGAACGCCAGCTTCGCCCACATCCCGGCGCGGCCGGGCGAGCTGGCCTTCGTCTCGCAGTCGGGCGCGCTGGTTACCGCCATGTTGGACTGGGCCGAGGCTCGCCAGATCGGCTTTTCGCACTTCGTCTCGCTGGGCGAGCACGCCGACGTCGACTTTGGCGACCTGCTGGACTACCTGGGCAGCGATGCCCGCACGCGCGCCATCCTGCTGTACATCGAATCGATCGACCAGGCACGCAAGTTCATGTCGGCCGCCCGCGCGGCGGCGCGCAACAAGCCGGTGATCGTCATCAAGGCCGGGCGCAGCGCGCAGGGCCAGAAGGCGGCGGCCTCCCACACCGGCGCGCTGGCCGGCGCCGACGACGTGGTGGACGCCGCCATCGCCCGCGCCGGCATGCTGCGCGTGGACAGCCTGGAAGAGCTGTTCCTGGCGGCCGAGATCCTGACGCGCCACACGGCCCCGATCGGCGAGCGCATGACCATCCTGACCAACGGCGGCGGCGTTGGCGTGCTGGCGGCCGACGCCGCCGCCGCCCACCAGGTGCCGCTGGCCGAGCCGGGCCAGGCCCTGATCAGCGCGCTGGACGCCGTGCTGCCCGCCAACTGGTCGCGCGGCAACCCGGTGGACATCATCGGCGACGCGCCGGCGCAGCGCTACGTCGACGCGCTGGCCGCGCTGGCGCGCCACCCGCGGGACAGCGGCACCATCCTGTTCATCCAGGCGCCCACCGCCATCGTGCCCTCGACCGACATCGCGCGCGCCCTGCTGCCGGCCATCCGGCCCGAGGGTGGCACGCCGCTGCCGCTGGTCAGCTGCTGGGTCGGCGGCCCGGCGGTGGCCGAGGCGCGCCAGTTGTTCATCGAAGCGGGCATCGCCAGCTACGACATGCCCGAGCAGGCCGTCGCCGCCATCGCCATGCTGCAAGCCTACGCCCGCAACCAGGCCGAGCTGGCCGAGGCCCCGCCGGCCGAGCAGCTGCACAACGGCAGCACGCCGGACGTGGCACGCGTGCGCGCCCTGGTGCAGGCGGTGCTGGCCAGCGGCCGCGACATGCTGACCGAACCCGAGGCCAAGGCGGTGTGCGAGGCCTACCACATCCCGGTGGTGACCACCCGCACCACGCCGGCCGAGCCCGAGGCCGCCGCCGCCGAGGCCGCCCGCATCGGCTTTCCGGTGGTCATCAAGATCCTGTCCGAGGACATCTCGCACAAGTCCGACGTCGGCGGCGTGGTGCTCAACCTGCAGGATGCCGACGACGTGCGCGCCGCCGCCAGCGCCATGCTGGCGCGCATCGGCAAGAGCCACCCGCAGGCGCGGCTGGACGGCTTCAGCGTGCAGGCCATGGTGCGGCGCAAGCAGGCGCAGGAGCTGATCATCGGCGCCAGCATCGACCCCACTTTTGGCCCGGTGATCCTGTTCGGCCAGGGCGGCACGGCGGTGGAGGTGATGAAGGACAGCGCCATGGCGCTGCCGCCGCTCAACGACCCCCTGGCGCGCGCGCTGATCCAGCGCACCCGCGTGGCCCGCCTGCTGGCGGGCTACCGCGACGTGCCGGCGGCCGACCTGGACGCCGTGGTGGCCACGCTGATGGCGGTGTCGCAGCTGCTGGCCGACGTGCCCGAGGTGGCCGAGCTGGACATCAACCCGCTGATCGTCAACCACGAAGGCGCCATCGCGCTGGACGCGCGCGTGCGCGTCAGCCGCAAGCTGCCGGCCGGCGCCGCGCGCTTTGCCATCGCGCCCTACCCGGCGCAGCTGCTCGAGACCGTCGAGTGGAAGGGTCAGACCGTCACCCTGCGCCCGATCCGCCCCGAGGACGAGGAGCAGCACCGCGCCTTCCTGGAGAGCCTGGACGCCGAGGACATCCGCATGCGCCTGTTCTACAGCCGCCGCACCATGGAACGCAGCGAGCTGGCCCGGCTGGTGCAGATCGACTACACGCGCGAGATGGCCTTCGTCGCCACCGTGCCCACGCCCGAGGGCGCCGAAAAAACGCTGGGCGTGGCGCGCGCGCTGGCCGACCCGGACAACATCGGCGCCGAGTTCGGCATCATCCTGCGCCCCGAGCTGAAGGGCTCGGGCCTGGGCCGCATGCTGATGGACAAGCTGGTCCGCTACCAGCGCGCCGCCGGCACCCAACGGCTGATCGCCCGCGCCCTGGCCGAGAACTGGCGCATGCGCGAATTGGCGCGCGCGCTGGGTTTTTCCGAAGCGCCCGTGGCGGGCGAGGCCGACACGCTGCACCTGACGTTGGCGCTGCAAGCGTCCCAGGCGGGGGCTTGATCCCCCGGGCTGCAAGGTCATTGAGCTGCTGGCGCCCGTCTGGTAAGCGCCGGCAGCTATCTTTTTTGAAGCATAAAGGTCCTGCGCTGTCCCCGGCCATCCGTAGCAGGTAGTTCTGCAGTCCGATCAGCGCGACAGCAGGCGCCGGAGCCGGGCCAGGCCGCCCCGTGCCGGCGTCGCGTCGGGCGTCGGCTGGGCCAACCCTGGCGGCGGCGGCACGTGATCCGGCGCCACGTCGTCCAGGATCGCCTGCGGGCGGCCACGCAGCAAGCGCGCCGTCTCCTCCACCCCGACCAGGCGCTCCAGCAGCGGGATCGCGTCCGACATGCGTGGCGAGCGCACCGACACCGTGTGCGCGTCGCTCGCCACCAGGTGCACCACGCCGTCGCCCAGCAGCCGCTCGCTCCAGTGGCGCGCGCGCTTGCCGAACTTGCCCACCAGCGCGCCGGCCGTCAGTTGCAGCCAGCAGCCGCGCCGCGCCAGCGTGACGAAGGTGGGGTAATGGTCCTCGATCCACACCAGCCGCTCGGGGTGCGTGATCACCGGCACGTAACCCGCGGCCATGATCTGGAACACCGCGTCCTCGAAGCCCGGCGGCGCCACGTGGTGCGAGGGCTCCAGCAGGAAGTAGCGCGATCCGTTGAGCGTCGGCACGCGCCCCGACTTCAGGCCGTCCAGCAGCTCAGGCACCAGGTGCGCGTCGGCGCCGATCACCAGGTGCAACGGGATGCCGAAGGTATCCAGCGCCTGCTGCAGCTTGTCGCGCTCGGCCTGGATGCCGGCGGCGTCGTTCATGTACAGGCCGGGGTAGATGTGCGGCGTGCAGGCCATCACCCGGGTGCCGTCGGCCACCGCGATGCGCGCCATCTCCAGCGACACCTCCAGCGACCGGGCACCGTCGTCGATGCCGGGCAGGATGTGGCTGTGCAGATCGATCACCGCCGCGGGGCTCCGGTCCGTGGCGCCGTGGCGCCGTCACGCGCGGTGTTGACAGGGGCCTGGATGCGCTGGATCGACAGGTCGTCGAAGTACACCGTGCCGACGATGCCGGCGCGCGCCTCCCACGCGGCGGTGGTCTCCAGCCTCAGCTGCACCGCCGCGCCGCAGGCCGCCGGCGGGCTGAACGTCAGCTCGAAGGTCTCCCAGCGGCGCTGCGTCTCCAGCATGGGCGCGGTCTCGGCCCAGCGCTCGCCGCCGTCGGCGCAGCGCAGGGCCCACACCAGCCCTTCGCGGGCCGACAGCGCCTGCGTCATGAACTGCCCGCGCAGGCGATAGTGCGTTCCCGGCAGCAACAAGGTCTGCGACAGCACGGGCTGCGGCAGCACGCCGCGCCCGGTCAGGCTCAGCTCCAGCATCGAGCCTGGTCGCTCGGCGGCGGCCACCTGGTCGATGCGAAACGCCTGGCGCGCCGCCGGCGGCGTGGTCCATTCCCAATCAAAGCCGCGCCGCGACACGGGCCGGTCGAAACCGCCGTTGTACAAGCCTTCGCCCACTTCGCCCTTCCAGGTGACCCACAGCGTGTAGGCATCCAGCCAGGCCCGCTCCTGCTTGAGGCGGTCGATCAGCCCCAGCACCGTGGCCGGCTTGAGCAGACCCAGCTCCTGACCCGCCGAGACAAACGGCTGCAGCGCGCGCGCCGGCGTGGCCCGGTCCAGGCCCGCCAGCATAGAATCCAGCCACAGCGACTGCGGCGTCAGCTGCCGCAGCACGATGTCCTGCGTCTGCGGCGCCACCATCAGCGACAGCAAGGTCGGCCGCGCCTGCGCCTGGCCCAGCTCAACCAGGGCCACCAGGGTTTTCGCCGCCGCCTCCCAGTCCTGGGCCTGCAACTGGCGGTCTGCCTGCATGCCCAACACGTGCGGATGCTGCGGCGCCAGCGGCAGCACGCGTGGCAGCAGCTCGGCCGCGCGCGGATCCTCGGCGACCCACAGCGCCCGTGTCAGCCACGACAGGGCCCGGCTGTCGCCCGGGTTGTGATGCAGGTAGCGCTGGTAGACGTCGGGGGGATTGTCCAGCGCCGAACCCAGGGGCACGTCGGGGCAGCCGGACTCGAACGGCCATTCACCCATCCAGCAGGCGCGCTGCTGCTGCGTCGGCCAGGCTCCCAGCCAGAGCGCGATCGCCAGCCCCAGCCAGGGCAGCCACCAGAGGAATTGCAGCGGCCCCGTGGCACCTGGCAGGCGTGATCCGTGAGCGCCCAAGCTTCAGTGCTCCCTGACCAGTTCGAGCCGTTCCAGCACGGTGCCCTCGCGCGTGCCACGGAACTCGGCCAGCAACCGAAAGGCGCCGGCGGTCTCGCCGGCGGCGCTGGTGGATGGGCTCAGCACCAGGACCGAGCGCAGCGTCAGCACTCCGGGCGTCTGGCTTTCACTCCAGGCGGAGCGCTGAACCTGCCAGCGCGTGGCCACCGATTGCGCGTCGGTGGCGGGTCGCAGCAGCGAGCCCTTGACCCGCATCTTCAGGAAATAGGCATTCAGGCGCTGGGCTTCGGCGGGCCGCTCCAGGGTAGCGACGATGTCGTCCAGGTATTTTCTGGACGAACCCGCGTCCACCGGCCACACCGCCACCGGCACCGCGGCGGGCGGTGGCTCCGGTGGCTGGGTGACCACCGGCTTGACGGCGTCGACCGTGGTCGACACGCCGGACGACTGGCGTGCCGGCGTGTCGGACCGGGCCACCGCCATCGGCTTTTGGCTGGGCGCCGGCCGCGCAGGTGCCGCCGGCAGCGGCGGATTGGGCGAAGTGGTGCTCGCCGATGGCGCGGACTGCGGTGAGGAGCGGAGCTCGTGCGACAGGGTGGCCGGCAACGGCGCCGAATCACCAACGCTCAACCGCGGCGTGGACGCCACAGGAGCCGGCGCGACCGCAGGCACGGCCTTGACAAGGTGCGCGCCGCGAGCCGGCGTGGCACCGGCATCGACGCCGGGCGCCCTGGCCACCAGCATCTGGCTGGCGCTGAGCGTGGTCTCGTGAGCCACCCAGAACGCGATGGCCAGCAGCGGCAGCACGGCACCGCCCGCCACCAGGCCCAGCCGGACCTGGCGCGGGTATCGGGCCATCAGGCTCGACAGGCGCCCGCCCGATGACAGCGCGTCCCCGCCCGGGCGATAGGCCGTCGCCGGGCCGCCCCGGCGATCCGGGCCAACGCCGCCGCGCGCCGCCGCCCCGGCGGCCCCACCCTGGTCGGGCGCGGGTTTCGTCCGCCCACGGGTCGTCAGTCGCTGTGCCAGTTGCTCGTCGTAGTGGCGCCGCGCCGCCTCGTCGCTCAGCACCTCGTTGGCGCGATTGACCATGCCCGCGGCGTTCGGCGGCAAGCCCTGAACCCCCATGTCCGGATGGGTCAGCCGAATCAGCGCGCGGTATCGCGCGCGCAGCCTGTCGGGCGCGAAATCGTCGCTCGCCAAGCCGAGCACCTGGTAATGCGTGTTGCCCGGCTCGAAGCACGCGCGCTGCACGAACAGCACCGCCGCCGCCACCACGTCGGTGCTCCGGGCTGGCCCCAGCTGCTGCTCCAGCACGCCGGGCAGTCGCCCCAGCGCCCACAGGGCCACCGTGTCCAGCTCGGCAAACAGCTCTGCCGGCTCGCGCAGGCGAAGGGCATAGAGCCCTGGCGAACGCCCGAACTCCAGCAGACAGTTGGCCAGACTGCGATATCGGACCTCCGCCGCTGTGGTCATGGTCGGTCAGGTCAGGTTCAGGCGCTCAGCCCGCTTTCAGGCCGGGTTCGGCCTTCAGGCGCGACGGTTGGGTTTTGCCGGCGGCCGCCGGCGGCGCGCTGCCGTAGCCGTAGTAGCTCTCGTAGGTGTAGTACGCCGTGTTGCGCGCCGTGGCCCGGGTCAGCACGATGCCACGCGGCACGACACCGGCCATGCGCAGACGCCGGAAGGCGTCCTTGATGTGACTCTTGCGCGTCTGGCTGGCCTGCGCCACGTACAGCACCGACCCGATCTGGTTGCCCAGCACGATGGCGTCGGCCAGGCCCAGGATCGGCGGGCCATCGATGATGATGTACTCGTAGCCCGCGGCCTGCAACTGGTCCATCAGCTGGCCAAAGCGCGGCCCCATCAGCAGGTCCACCGGGCTCGGCGCCACCGGGCCGGCGGTCACGATCGACACGTTCTTGATGGCGCTCTTGCGTACCAGCTCCTCTTTCGACTCGTGGCCCGACAGATAGTTGGACAGCCCGTAGCCGTTGGTCTTGGCCACGAACTTGTGCAGCGTCGGGTTGCGCATGTCGGCATCCACCAGCACCACCGGAACGCCCAGCTGGGCAAAGTTGATGGCCAGCGCCAGCGCGGTGGTGGACTTGCCCTCGTTCTTGGTCGTGCTGGTCACCAGCAGGCGGCGCGGCGCGCCGTCCGATGTCGAGAACTGGAGCGCCGTGCGCACCGACCGATAGGCCTCCGCCAGGTGTCCGCGCGGCTCCAGATAGGCCATCAGCGCCACGCTGGGCAGCTTGGACTTCTCGCGGATGTCCGGAATCACGCCCAGCAGCGGCACCATGAAGTTCTTTTCCACCTCGTCGGCGAACTTGATCGAGTCGTCCAGCGACTCCATCAGGAAAATCAGCATCAGCCCCAGCGTCAACCCGGCCAGCAGGCCGATGGCGGCGTTCAGCGAGATGTTGGGCTTGTAGGGGAACAGCGGCGCGTCGGCCTTGTCCACCACCTGGATGTTGTTGGTTTCCACGCCGCCGGCCACGCCGACTTCCTTGACCTGCTGCAGCAGGCCGTCGTAGAGCTCGCGGTTGGTGTCGACCTCGCGCTTGAGCAGGTTGTAGTTCACGCCCTGGTCCTGCCCGCGCACGATTTCCTGGCGCGTCTGCTGCAGGCGCCCCTTGATCAGGGCCTCCTGGCGCTGCGCGACGACCATCTGGTTGCTCACGGACTGCAGGATGCTGCTGACCTCGCTCTGGATCTTGCTGTCCAGATCGTTGATCTGCGCGCGCAACTGCTGCATCCTGGGGAAGTCTTCCTTGTAGATCTTCAGGTTCTGCTGGTACTCGGCGTCCAGCTTGCTGCGCTGGGTCTTGTATTCCTGGATGGTGCGGCTTTCCAGCACCTGGCGCGCGGTGTCGGGCGCGCTCTTGATGGCCTGGTACTCGGATTCGTACTTGATGCGCTCCTGCTCGGCCTTGGCCAGCGCGTTGGAAAACTCGGTGAACGTCTGATTGACGACGTTGGTTTTCTCATCCAGGGTCAGGATGTTGTGTTCCCGGGCGTACTGGTTCAGGCGCCGCTCGGATTCTTCCAGCTTGGCCTTGGTCTGCGCCAGTTGCTGCTCCAGGAAGCTCTTGGCGTAGGACGAGGACTCCAGCCGCCGCTCCAGGTTCAGGGCGATGAAGGACTGCGCCATGGTGTTGGCGATGCGCGCCGCCAGTTGCGGATCGGGGTTGTCCACCGTCACCTTGAGGATGCGCGAATTGCGCACCTGCTCGGCTTGCACGGTGGCGCGAAACACCTTCAGCACCTCCTCGCGACTGAGCTTGCTCTCGCTGTTCAATGCCGGCTCGCGCAGCTTGCTCCAGCTGTCCTTGATGCGGTCCACCCATTTGCCGATGCCCGCCTCGGGCTCGCCATCGGCGGTGGCCGACTCGGCCGCGGCCGGCTCGGCGTCGCGGGCCAGCCCGGGGTCGGCGCTGCGCCGCGAGCTCAGCAGTCGATCCAGCCGCAATTCGTCGATCACGCGCTCGGCCAGCACGCGGCTTTTCAGCAGCTCCAGCTGGGTGCCCATGCCGGTGCGCTCGTCCAGGTCGGCGCCGCTGTCGAGCTCCTGGCCGAACTTCACCACCGACGCCGCCCGCTTGTCCACCTGCAGCGTGGTGGCCGCCTGGTACAGGGGCGTGCGGATGAAGCTCACCAGCAGGGCCGCCAGCAATCCCGCCAGCGCCACCGACAGCAGCAGCCACTTGTGCTTGACCACCATGCGCCACAAGTCACGCAGATCGATGACGTCGTCGTCTTCCGCGTCCTTCTGCGGCCCCTGCCACGGCTGGCCCAGCCCGTAGGAGACGGGCGCGCCCAGCGCGTGGCCGCCGTGCGGGCCCTGTGCGGGCATGGGCAGGAAATGATCGGGTGGCGGATGGTCCTTGGACATGAGATCGGTCAGCCCAGGGGGCGTGGAAAGAAGGTCAGAACCGGCGTGCCCGCCCGGTCATCGGGCAGGCAACCGGTCACAGGGAAGGAGGGCGCTGCGGGTTCGCCGGCCATCAGGGCGTCACGGCGTTGCGGTAGGTGGCGGAAAAGGGGTTGATGGTGTCCAGGATGTCGCGAAACAGCGAATCCCGCAGCGTGGCACGCGCCGTGTTGCGGTTGACCACCACCACGTCATCGCCCCGCAGCGCCGGGTCGGGTGCCTCGCCGACGCGAATCTTCAGCACGTCGTGCTTTTCCACCAGGCTCTGGCCATCGGGCGTCAGGCGAAACAGCATCACCTCCTCCAGATCGGCCAGTTGCGAGCCGCCACCGGCCATGGCCAGCGCGCGCAGCAGCGTGATCTGGCCGGTCAGCGGATAGATCCCGGGCCGCACGACGGCGCCGTCCAGGGTGATGCGCTGGCTGGTGAATTCCTTGATGAAGATGGATACCTGCGGATCCTGCAGATAACTCTTGCCGTACTGCAGGGCAATCAGTGCCTCGGCGTCGGATGGCGACAGGCCCGCCACCTCCACCAGGCCGATCAACGGCATGGAAATGTGCCCGGTCGTGTTGACGCGCACGATGCGCTTGAGTTCGCTGACCCCGAAGACGTCGATCTCCAGCAGGTCGTTGACGCCGATCTTGTAGTCGGCATCCACCGCCGCCGGCGTCGCCGTTCGGCCGGCCCTGGCCGCGCTGTTGGGCGACGGCGCCGCCTGCATCGAGAATCCGCCGCCGGCCGGCACCGCACCGATCTGTTGCGGCTCCGCCGACGGCAGGCTGGTCATGGGCACCGCCGTCGGCGTGGCGACGGCCAGGGGCGCCACCGGCACCGTGCCGGGCAGCGGGCCGCTGCCTTGCGCGGACGCCGGCCCCGCCAGCAGGCACCCCCATAGCAGCATGGCCACCCCCCCCCACGACCGGCGCACCCGGCCCCCCGCGGCGGGCGGCCGCCCGCGCGCAAGCGCGCGCAGCGCAGACAGTTGCATCAACACGACCATGACCCAAACAAAACAGACGGAAAGATGTCTATTGTAGGTAACCCGGCCAGTCTTCCTGGCCGCAGGGCCGCAAGCGGCAGCCGCATTGCGTGAATTCCGTCCACTCGGCCACACGACAAGGCGTCGATCGACGCCATCGCGCCACGCGGGACAGGTAAAATGCATACTTTGGGTCACCTCGACGGCATGATGTGGCGACACCCACATGAAACCGTGCCGAGAGCCCACCCGCTCCACGCCCGACCGCCCCGCCCCGGCTGACTTTGACCCACCGCCCCCACGTGCTCCCAGCCTCCGACACCGCGCTCCCCGGGCACCCGACCGGCTGGCGCATGGCGTTTCTGCTCGCCTTCGTGCTGTCGCTGGCGCTGCTGCTGTCGCCCGCTTCGGTGGTGCTGGAGCTCAAGATCTGGCTGGCCAGCTGGCTGCCCTACGCGGCCGAGATCGACCGCAGCGACGCCTTCAGGCACTCCGACAAGTGGGTGCATCTGGGCCTGTTCGTGGTGCTGGGCCTGCTTGGCGTGCGCGCCTGGCGACAGCCGGGCCAGCGCACCCTGGTGTGGTATGGGCTGATCGCCACCGCGGTGGCCACCGAATGCCTGCAACACTACATTCCGGGCCGCTCCGCCAGCCTGGGCGACCTCAGCGCCGACCTGCTGGGCCTGGCACTGGGCGGCACGACCGGCCTGGCAGGCCGCCAACCCCTGGCGCCCGTCAGACCTTAGCCCGCACCGATGAGCACCCCCGACCTGACCCGCCGACTGGTCCACATGCCCCGGACCGGCAAGCGGCTGCTCGCCCTGACGCTGGACGCCAGCCTGTGCGCGCTGACCGTCTGGCTCGCCTGGATGCTGCGGCTCGAGCACTGGATACCCTTCAGCCGCATGCACGCCTGGGCCACCCTGGGCGCCTGGCTGCTCGGCTTGCCCGTGTTCGCCTGGTTTGGGCTCTACGCCTCGATCTTCCGCCATGCCGGCTGGAACGCCATGCTGGCACTGGGCAAGGCCGCCGCAGTCTACGGCCTGCTGTACGCGCTGGTGTTCACCGTGATCGGCGTGTCCGGCATCCCGCGCTCGGTGGGCATCATCCAGCCGCTGCTCATGTTCGTGGCCCTGGGTCTGAGCCGGGTTGCCGTGCGGCTGTGGGTGGGCGACCTGTACCGCGAACTGCTGGCCAGGATCAATTCCCCAGGCGTGCTGATCTATGGCGCCGGCCAGTCGGGCATGCAGCTGGCCGCCAGCCTGATGCGCATGCCCCACCAGCGGCTGGTGGGTTATCTGGACGACAGCCCGGCCCTGCAGGGCCGCCGGCTCGACGGCCTGCCCGTGCATGCCCCGTCCGAACTGGGCCAGTTGGTGAGCGAATACCGCATCGGCTCGGTGCTGCTGGCCATCCCCTCGGCCAGCGTGGAGCGCCGCAAGCAGATCGTCGAACTGCTGCGCTCCCATGCGGTGCACGTGCGCACCCTGCCCGGCATGGCCGACCTGGTGCGGCGCGGCGTGCACGCCAGCGATCTGCACGACCTGAACATCGAAGACCTGCTGGGCCGCGACCCGGTCCAGCCGGACGAGGCTCTGCTCGCACGCCACCTGGGCGCCCGGACGGTGATGGTCACGGGCGCCGGCGGCTCCATCGGCAGCGAGCTTTGCCGCCAGATCCTGCAGTGGCAGCCGGGCGTGCTGCTGCTGCTGGAGCAAAGTGAGTACGCGCTCTATGAAATTCACCGCGAACTGACCGCCGCCGTCGCCCAGCAGCCCGAGCGGGCGCCGGTGCAGATCGTGCCCCTGCTCGGCTCGGTGCAGGACGCCGCGCGCCTGGACGCCATCCTGCCGGCCTGGCGGCCGGACATCATCTACCACGCTGCCGCCTACAAGCACGTGCCGCTGGTCGAGCACAACCCGCTCGAAGGCCTGAGCAACAACGTCTGGGGCACCCTGGTGTGCGCGCGTGCCGCCGCGCGCCACGGCGTCGGGCAATTCGTGCTGGTCAGCACCGACAAGGCGGTGCGCCCCACCAACGTCATGGGCGCCAGCAAGCGCCTGGCCGAAATGGTGCTGCAGGCACTGCACGACGAGCAGAACGCCCGGCCACGCGCCCACCGCACCTGCTACACCATGGTGCGCTTTGGCAACGTGCTGGGCTCCTCGGGCTCGGTCGTGCCGCTGTTCCGGCGCCAGATCGAGCAGGGCGGCCCGGTCACCGTCACGCACCGCGACATCACGCGCTACTTCATGACCATCCCCGAAGCCGCGCAACTGGTGATCCAGGCCGGCGCCATGGCACATGGCGGCGAGGTATTCGTGCTGGACATGGGCGAGCCGGTGCGCATCCACGACCTGGCGTGCCGCATGATCGAGCTGTCCGGCCAGCGCGTGCGCGACCCCTTGCAGCCCGCGGGCGGCATCGACATCCAGGTCACCGGCCTACGGCCCGGTGAAAAGCTGTACGAAGAACTGCTGATCGGCAACGCGACCAGCGGCACCGACCACCCCCGCATCCTGAAGGCGCAGGAGCATTTTCTGCCCTGGGCCGAGCTGCAGGCGCAGCTCGAGCGCCTGGCCGAGCACATGCAGGCGCAGCGCCACGACGACATCCGCGCGCTGCTGCTGCAACTGGTGGACGGCTACCAGCCCACGGGCCCGATGGTCGACTGGGTGCAGCAACGCGACCCCGCCCCGGCACCCCGCGCCGCGCCTGGCGCCACCGGACGTGTGGTGGCCTTCCCGCCCCGCCCCCGGGTGACCAACGACGCGCCTGCCGCAGCCCCGTGAACGGCCGGCGGCGCCACGCCGCGCCGCCCAGGGCCTTGTATTTCATTGGTCAACTACGGCTTTGACGCTTGTCTGGCGAGCGCCAGCAGCTATTGTTTCAAGAGTAATCATCCCGACACGGGTGCATAGCCGGTGTCCCCAGCGCCGCGACTGGATCGCCACGCGGCTGCGCCGCTCGCGATGACGGGGTGCGGGGCGAAACGGCCGTCACCGCTGCCAGCACCCTCACCGCATCACCACCGCCTGCGGCCTGCGATGAGGAATGACCGTCATTGCGAGGAGGCCGCAGGCCGACGCGGCAATCCAGTGCGGCGCTGGTGGGGGCGCGGCACTCGCCAGCGGAACGGCGGTGACTGGCCCGCCGCCGCACTGGATCGCCACGCGGCTGCGCCGCTCGCGATGACGGGGTGCGGGGCGAAACGGCCGTCACCGCTGCCAGCACCCTCACCGCATCGCCACCGCCTGCGGCCTGCGATGAGGAATGACCGTCATTGCGAGGAGGCCGCAGGCCGACGCGGCAATCCAGTGCGGCGCTGGTGGGGGCGCGGCACTCGCCAGCGGAACGGCGGTGACTGGCCCGCCGCCGCACTGGATCGCCACGCGGCTGCGCCGCTCGCGATGACGGGGTGCGGGGCGAAACGGCCGTCACCGCTGCCAGCACCCTCACCGCATCGCCACCGCCTGCGGCCTGCGATGAGGAATGACCGTCATTGCGAGGAGGCCGCAGGCCGACGCGGCAATCCAGTGCGGCGCTGGTGGGGGCGCGGCACTCGCCAGCGGAACGGCGGTGACTGGCCCGCCGCCGCACTGGATCGCCACGCGGCTGCGCCGCTCGCGATGACGGGGTGCGGGGCGAAACGGCCGTCACCGCTGCCAGCACCCTCACCGCATCGCCACCGCCTGCGGCCTGCGATGAGGAATGACCGTCATTGCGAGGAGGCCGCAGGCCGACGCGGCAATCCAGTGCGGCGCTGGTGGGGGCGCGGCACTCGCCAGCGGAACGGCGGTGACTGGCCCGCC